>JAEEGK010016356.1_pt1 | contig 16320 bp, 11 predicted proteins | sample 8958771 | NCBI WGS metagenome assembly JAEEGK01 (sample SAMN16246547, study PRJNA631951) | gut metagenome | biome: gut microbiome; feature: rumen; material: SC-attached | host: Bos | place: Iran: Karaj | collected 2018-10 | reverse complement strand
AAAATTAATATAAAATATTTAATTAAAAATATTTGTACAAATAATTAAAAATCATTTAATTAAATAATATATATATGTTTATTTATTAAAAATAGTTTTATAGTCTATTATTTAGTTTTTGTGATCATATAATAACGAAAAAACTTGAAAAAAATAAGAAATTATTTTTGTCAAAAAAAAGATAATTAAAAAAATTCTATTTTTTCAAATAATCTTAAATTAAAATAATTATTTTTTGAAATTATGATAATATAGAACTATTTGATTTAGAATTTCTTTTTGTTTGAGAATTTGATTTATTTAAGAAAAAATGATTTCCATTTGTCTTTTTAATATAATGTATTATTTTAAGACATCTATTATGTTCTAATTTATTATAAAAATCAATATTTCTTTTTCTACAAGGAAAACAAAAATTATTATAAGGACCATAAAACTTAATATGCTCTAATTTTTTTTTAATTGTTGGATTTTTTATTTTATGATAAAAATCTTCTTTTACATCAAATATCATATTTTTTCCGTTCAATAAATTATCTTTGTTTTTATTTTTATTTTGAGTATGAATAACAATTATATTATTATAAATACATCCTTTTAAAGCTTTCAATTTTTTTTCTTGAGAAATAGTTTTAATATTAAGTAATGTATTATTTAATGAAATATTCTGTTTATTATTTTTAGAAAAATTAAACAGATTATTTGAAAAAGAATTTGAAAAACTTTTTGATAATTTATCATCTTTTTTTTCATTTTGAATTATTTCATATTCTTCTTTTAATGGGTGATTAATTCTTAAATCATCTAAAATATTCATTATTTCTTTATCTGAGAATTCTTTTTTTCCTTTCTGTAAATAATTATTTTTGAAATAATCTGAAAAACTATTTGATGGGTTTGATTCTTCTGATATAGTCATTGAACTAAAGGAATTATCTAATTTTTTATAATTATATATATTCTTAGCTGAATTTATTCTATTTTTTTTCTTTTGATTATTATTAATTTTATAATATAAATTGATAGGTGCTTTTTTACTTGTTAATTGATTATTTGAATCAATACTATTTCCATTTCCTAAATACGATATTAATTTCTCATTTTTAGAAATTATATTTATAATGTCCTTAAAATAATTAATTTTACATCTCCATGAATTTGGGATTGATTTATTTGTATATATTAATTCTTTAAAAGAATCTGATTTTATTTTTTTCAATTTTATTTTTGAATCATTTATTACATTATCTTTTTTTTCTATTTGATCATAAAAGCCGTGATTTAAATTATTAATTCCTATACAATCTTCTAATTCTTTTGCTTTTTTTCTTTCAAAAAGACTAAATGCATATTTTTTAGAAAGTTGTATTGTTTTATTCATAATTATTTTTTAATGAAATTTTTTTTTTGAAAAATAAATTGAATAATTAAAAAAGAATAAAATTTTTATCATTAATTCTTAAATTTAAAAATAGATTTTTATAATGGGACAAAATAGAAGCAAAGATTTTAATAACAATATTACTTCTGTTCAAAAAAGTAATATAAACTTTTAATTTACGTAGCTAATTCATAGTTTCAAAAAATTTATTTGAATTCCGTTATGTGATAGGTAAAGGTGGTTTTGGAAAAGTATGGAAAGTAGTATTAAAAAAAAACCAAAAAGTATATGCTTTAAAAGAAATGAGTAAAGTAAAAATTATAGATAAAAAATGTGAAAGTAGTATAAAAACAGAAAGAGAAATATTATCAAAGTTAAATCATCCATTTATAGTAAATATGTATTTTGCATTTCAAGATTTTGATACTTTATATTTAGTACTAGATTTATTAACTGGAGGAGATTTAAGATATCATTTATGTACATATGATAAATTTCCATATGAAACATCAAGTAAAATAAAATATATAAAATATAGAATTTTTCCTAGCTTGTTTAATAACTGGTTTAGAATACATTCATAATAATAAAATAATTCATAGAGATTTAAAACCAGAAAATTTAGTATGTGATCTTAATGGATATGTTAGAATTACAGATTTTGGAGTTGCTAAAATTTATAGAAAAGATAATTATACAGATACAAGTGGAACTCCAGGTTATATGGCTCCTGAAGTTTTATTGGCTCAAAATCATTCTTTTACTGCAGATTTTTTCGCTATTGGAGTAATGCTTTATGAATTTATGCTAGGTGAAAGACCTTATAGTGGGAAAAATAGGAAAGAAATAAGGGAAGATATTATGAAAAAACAAGCTTATCTTAAAAAGGATAATTTACCTTCTGGGTGGAATATTGATTCTATTGATTTTATTAATTTACTTTTAATGAGAAAACCAATTAAAAGATTAGGTTATATTAATGGAATTTATGATTTGAAAAATCATAAATTTTTTAAAGGATTTAATTGGGATTTATTAGAAAATAAAAAAATGAAATCACCTTTTATTCCTGATTCAGGTGGAAACTTTGATAAAACTTTTTGTGAAAAAGATGAATCTCTAAATGTCGAAACTCTAGAAAGATATCAAGAATATATATGTAGAAAATCTTATGAAAATTTATTTCATGATTATACTTATATTAATGAAGATGAAATTGGTCCAAAAATGAAAAATATTAAAATCATTAATAGTAATGATAAAACCGATAGAAGTAATTGTAAAGTTAAAATTAAAAAATTAATTGATTTAAAAAGACCTTTAATTATTAATTCCAATAATTTTAATAATAATGATAATTATAATCATAAACTTGGAAATCCTTATGTTAAAAAATTATATATCAAAAATAATAAAGGATCAAGAAATTTTTCTAATTTAAATATTATAAATAATAATCTTGAATTAGCTATTAATAATGATTCTAATATAAATAATAGTACAAAAAAATTAATAAGAAGTGGAAGTGTTCAACAATTTATTCCAAAGTATAATAATTATGGAAGTTTTTTTAATTTAAACAAAAAGCAAATTTCAAATTTGGATGAATACCAAATTTCAAATATTTTAAGTGAAAATAAAAGAAATAATAAAAAAATTTTTAGACAATTAGGAATTTATTCTAATAGAGATTTAAGTAATTCCAACAGTGAACAAACAATAACATGGAAACTACCTAAAATTCATAATAGTTTAGAAATAAACCATACAAAGAATAAATTTCATATTAAAAAAATAAAAAAAAAAATTATTTTACCTTTATCTGTTAATAATAGTAATTATATAAATATTGATAGAAATAATTTCAAAAAACTAAAAAAAAGTGAAAGCGCTAATATATTACATGATACTAATTTATCATAAAAATTAATTGTTTTTGTTTAATAAAAATTATTAAAAATATTAGTAAAATTAAGAAGTAATTTTTTTTATATATAAAAAAAACAAATATATAAAAATTTATAAACGAATAAATTAATTTTTTATTTAAATAAATGAGTAGCACAGAAACAGATTCCATTATATCACAAAATTCAAAAAATTCAAATGATTATGATACAATCACTCAAAATGATGAAAAAATAAAATTAACTTCTGAAAAATTAGTAAAATTACATGATCCTTCAGAAAGTTTATTATCAAAAATATCGCAATATGATAAAAGTTTATCAGATTATATTCAAAATTTAGAAGTAAATACCTTTATAGAATTTATTATATATGTTTTTGCAAGATTATTTAATCCAGATTTAGTAATATCATACTTTATTATTTTATTTATATATCATGCTTTTTTCTATAATAATTATACTTTTGTCATTAAACCTATTATCCATGTTATTATTACTTTAATTATTACTTTAGTAGGAAAAGCAATTATTAAAAGACCAAGACCTAATATAAAAGAAAATATTAAAAGAAGATATGATTGTAGAAGTAAAGAAAATAATTATTCAATGCCAAGTGGAGATTCTATTCAAAGTGCAAATTTTGCTATTCTTATTCTTTTTTATTTAGGAAATTTTGCTGGATTTATTTTAATTCCTTTTGTTATGTTTGCTAGAATTTTTTATTTTTGTCATTATATTATGGATACAGTTATTGGAGTGTTAATTGGTTTAAGTGTTAGTTGGATATTGGTTTATCCTCTTAGGCTTATTACTATTTTTTAAATATTTATTGTTTATTTCAAAAACTATTCATTTTTTTATTTTATTTTTTTGTTTATTTATTTTACTTTTAAATTTTGGATGGAAGAAAATACAAAAAACTCTAATTTAAAAGAAAATATTAAGAAATTACTTGAAAATTTGAAAAAATTTGAAAAAAAAAAGGATGATTCTTCTTATATAGAATGGATTAATAAAATAACTGAACCAAAATATTTTTTTATTTCTGATATTATAAATTATTTTTTAGATCAATTAACAACTAGAGAATTAAAAGAGCAAGTTTTATTTCTATTAAGGAAATTATATGAGTTTAAAAAAGAAAATGTTGCTCCTCAATTAATTTATAACAAAGAATTTATAAAAGGATTAATTAATTATGTTAATCATAATAATAAAAAAGATACAATTTCAGAAAGTTCATTTTATATTCTTTCAGAATTATATTATGAAGATAATTTCCAAAATTATATTAATGAAGATTATATTAGTACATTATTTTATGGATTAAAGTATGTTCATGATAATATTTTATTAAATAAAATAATAGATGTTTTATTGGAAATAAATACAAAATCCTATGCTAAAGAAATAAATTTATTTTTAGAAGTTTATATGGTTCATCCTTGTTCAAGGATACTCAGTGAAATTTTTTTAGGAGTTGTAAATGTTGAAGAAAATAAAAAAAGATTAGGTAAAATTTTAATTTGTCTTAATGATTTAATGGACAATGGAAAATCTTGTATTTTTTGTAGCAGTGATATAAAAATTTTTATTGATATTTTAATTAGTCAATTACAATCAAATACCTCAACAGAATTAACAATTATTTTACTAAATACTTTAGAAAGACTAACTATATATAAAGAATACTATGATTGTTTATATAAAGTAGATGATATAACTGAATTAATGGAAGATTTTGAAGGAAGTATAGAACAAAATACTGAAGTAAGAAGAATAAGTAAGCAAATAGTAATAAATATAACTGATCACCAAGGAAAACATAATAATATAAATTAATTAAATATAAAAATGAATATTCTTTATTATTAAAAATACATTTTGAAACATTTTTTATATTATATTTTTAAATATTTCGATTAAATTAAATTAAAAATAAAAATATTTAAAAAAAATAAAATAATGGATGAAAATGACTCAATGTCTAATAATAACTTCGAACAAAATTCAAATGAAAACATATCAATATCTCAAAATAGTCCAAAATCAATAAAAACTCGTCCAAAAACATCTCAAGATTTTGATGAAGAAAATGACTGTGAAACTTTAATAAAAATGCATCAGCATGTTCCAGGATGTTCATTAATGATAGATGGTTATCATTCAATAAAGAAGAAATATTATTTTTGTATATGTGACCCAGATTGTCAAATGCCATTATGTTTAAGTTGCTTAAATATATGTCATAGTGAGCATTGGAAAAAAAAAAGATTTGAAGAAATTCCAACAGATAAAAGAAGTGCTCTTTGCTTTTGTGGAGTTAGAAATCACATTATACCAGATTCTCTTGGAAATACTGATTTTGTATATGATGAACAATGTCAATTTTTAGAATGGTCAATTGTAACTAAAACATATATTTATTATGAACATCCTAAAAATCCAGATGAAGTCTTTTGTATGTTTTGTTATAATGTTTGTCAAGGAAAGCCTCATGGTTATATTAGAAAAAGTGATGAATTACTTTGTAGAAGATTAAAATGTTCTTGTATTCATTCTGATTATTTAAAAGTTTTTGAATTAATTGGACAAGTTACTAATTATCCTCCTTTTAAATTTGAAAATTTTATTCCTGTTCAATTTTTAAATATGATGATTATGAGTACTAAAAGTTTTGAAAATGCTTTTCATAGAGTTTTTAGTACTTTAAATATTTTAAAGGAACATATTCTGAAAAAAAAAAAAAAGAATTTAATTTTACTATTTTTACTAATAATTCCCCATTCATGAAAGCTTTGGAAAGAATTAGTAATATTTTAGGAAGCTGTGATAATTTATTTTATACTACTCCTTTAGTTGATATTAATGAATTTATTTTTTCTTTATTACAAAGAAAATTTAGTTATAAAACTCATGAAAATATATGGATATTAAAAAAAAATTTATTTTATTGTTTTCATAAATTTAATTTTAGAAAAACTTTTGAACCAATTCCTGTTTTATCAGTTAAGGATTTATCAAATATGACTCCTTTTCAAAGGATTATGTATACAGAATATATTAAATTTTGTCCAAAAATAGAAGAACAATTTTTGGCGAATTATAAAAAAAATCATGAAAAAGAATATATTGATGAAATATTGCATACATTAGGAAAATATAAAAGTATTAAAGACAAAGGTTGTTATTCCTATGAAATTTTAAGAAAATTATTTTCAGAATGCAAAATATTAATTAGATGCAATAAATTTTCATATGAACAACTTTTAAAATTTTATTCTTTAAATGATGAAATAATATATAATAGTATGAGTTCAAAAGAAAGAAAAATAACATTAAAAAACGGTTTAGCTCAAATGAAAATGTTAAATCAAATGGTAAAGTGTATATTATATTTATCTTTTTATTTCAATGATAATGTATTTAAACAATATGTAAATAATGAAATTAATATTACTGAAGTATCATTCTTTCATTCAAATAATGAAACTGCAAAAATGATATATCGAAATTGTACACATATATTATTATTTTGTAGAACAATTCATCAAAAATGTGTTTTAAATAAAAAAGTAGATTTAGATGAACCTGGTCATTCAACAGAAAAAATGACTCAAAGTGAAACTTTTATGGCAATTGCAAGGATTAAAAATTTAATAGATAAATACCATAATAAAATTATGTTTATGTCAACAGATATAACAGCTTTAACATTAAATGATCCTGATTCTTATATTTTTGGTTTAAAAAGATGCTTTAGAGAAAATTCTCAAATTTATTTAAAATTAATTCAAAATTCTGTAAGTAGTAAATCTCTTTTAATTTTTGATGAAATTAAAGAAATGTATAATGAAATTGAAGAAGTTTATCAACAATTTTTCTTATTTGAAATTCAAGGAGAAGAAATTGAAAGACAAATTATTGAATCTATTGAAAGATTTTTTGAATTAATTGGTCAAAGTGATTTTGTTCCTCCTTTTAGTTTAGATGGACCAAATTTGAAAGAAAAATATAAAGAAAGAGATAATAAAAAAAAAACAACTTTATTTGCAACTTTATATGATAAAAAGGAAGTAAAAGTTGAAAAAGAAATGGATATTAAAATTAGAATTTTGGTAAATAAAATTCCTTTTGTTTTTACATTATTAAAATCACTTTCAATTTTAATTCCTTTTAATCCTGATATTAATCCTAATCAAACTGTAAATGATATTTACATAAAATCTTTATTTAGGTTTTTAGGATATTATGTAAAAGATAACTCTGATAATTGCTTAATAATAATGACAGAAAGACTTTTAAAAGTTTTTAGAAAATTAAATACAGATCATTGTATAGTATTTATAAATTTACTTGATTATATGGTAAAACACTTATCAAAAAGTAAATATTATATATCTCAAAATAATGAATTGATGAAAGTTATTGAAGATTTAATTACCAGAATAAGTGATAGAAGAGAATATGTTACTTCTTTTCATATGTTATTAAAAATAATTGGTAAATTATCAAAAATGAATTATATACATCAAGAACATACTCTTAATAAAATTAGAAAATCAATGAAAAAAATATATAAAAAAAATCCTATTTTAAAAACTTTCAGAGAGACTTTAATAAATGAAAGAAAATCTTTAAAAGAATTAATGCAAGAAGGAGGTGAATTAGAAGGTTATGATATTCAAATTTTGACAATTTTATTTACAAAATTTTTAAAAATAATAAATTATTTATTTGATGGTAATTCTACATTAAATGAAGTAGATTTTTTAAAAAATATCTTTACAAAAGAACAAATACCAATAATATTAAAAGATTTAACTATTTATCTTCCTTTAAGAATTGAATTATTGAAATTTTTCAGAGTTACATATGTAGATGTTTTAATTGTGACTCAAAAAACTAAAAAATACGTTGAAATTTTTCAAAATGATATTAGAATGAGTTTAGATCCTAATGCCGGAAATTTTATATTTTTTCAAGATTTATTAAAAGTAAAAGACACTGACTTAGATATGAGTATTGATAGTGATTTATTAAATAATGAATTAAAAAATTTTCCAACAATTGCAAAAAATGGAAGAGATGTTGAAAAAAATATAATTGTTACTTATTTTGAAGAAGGAATAATTTTACCCTTACAAGTTTTTACAAATAAATATATTTCTATTGTTTATAATTTAGATGGTTTACAATATATAAAATTATATGAAATTGTATTACATTTCTTACAAGTCAAAAAATATATTTTAGAAGAAGGAAAAAATTACGAACAACAAGTTGAAAAAGAAATGGATGAAGGAAATATTTTTAAATCTTATTTAACTCAAAAAAAAGACCAATTTTCACTTATTTTAGACAAAATACATAAAAGTGAATATATTGAATTAATAGAAGATATAAAAAAAATACAAGATAGAAATTTTGATTTATTAAATTATAAACTAATATATCATTATTTTAAAAAACATGTTAATAGTTTTATTGAAACTACAACTACAAGTTCTTTAAAGACAATGTTTAGTAAAAGAAGTAATGAATATTCTGAAGAAGAAATAGAAGAAAAAAGAGAAGAATATAAAAAATCTGGTTATTTAGAAACAGAATATGGTAAAAAATTATTTGATTTTATTATAAAATATGAAAATGATAAAATTAATTTTACAGAAAGTTCCTTGAGTCAAAATTTAGCAGAAAAAAATGTTTTATATGATGCAACATATCGTTCAATAATGCTAAGACCAATTTTTTATTTAATAAACAGTGAAAATTTATATTTAAAATATAGAAGACAGAATTTATGGTATATATTTAGAATGTTACAATATGATACAGGAGCAACCCAAGAAGATATTTTAAATTTAAGAAAAGCTGATTTAGAAAAGTTAAAGAAAAAAAAAAAAACTAAAATTATTCCTAAAAACACTAATTTAGAAATAGATATGAATGAAATAAAAGAAGAAAATGATAATAATGAAAATAATGATAATGAAGTAATGATGTTTAAAAATCATGAAAATCATAAATATAAATTTGAAAAAAATGAAGATTCTCTTCAAATAAAACCTACAATAAATTTAAATTATTTAATAGATTTATTTATTCAAAATCTCCTATCAATAATATTTGAAAGTTGTAATCCATCAACAACATCAACAAATGAAGATTATACAATTGCTTATATGGTAATTAAAATAATGAAATATATGTGTGAAGATCATAATATAAAATTTCAAACAATATTTTTCCAAGAAATAAGTATAGATTATGGAACAGGATATTTAAATATGTTTGATTTAATGATGGCATGTTTAACAAAAATATTAGTTCTTGCAAAGTGGAATGAAGTTACTTTTGACTCTGATGAAGGTACAGTTTCTTATTATTATGAAATATTTTTTTGTATGATTGAATTTTCCATTGAAATGATTCAAGGTACTTCAAGAGAAAATACAAATTTAATAATACCTAATGAAGGAGAAAAAAAAGATGAAAATTCTCTTTTTTATAAATTTTTATTACAAGCAAAAGGTGTTTTAAAAAATAATGCAAATGATTCAGAAACATTATATAATGTTAGAAATGATATTATTAGTTTTATTCAAGCATTTATTGAAGAAAAAAGCACTCCTGAAAAAGTAATTTCAGTTATGCAAAATTTATTCAATCCTGTAACAATATTTGAATGTATTGTTTCAACTTTAAAAAAATTATATTTAAAAAATCATGATTTAGAAGTTAAAAATGTGAATGATATTGAATTTGATAAAGAAAAATGTGAAGAATTTACTAAAATGTATTTTTCTAATAGTGAATTTAGTAAAAATCAAGAATTTGATTTAGCAAATAAAATGTATAATTATGTTAAACAATTATCAACTTTTAATAATAAAGATGCAAATAATATTATAGAATCACAAAATAATTTTACAGAAGAAGAAATAATAGAATTAAGAAAAAAAAGAGAAGATGATGTAGTAGATGATCAAGATAATTCAAATTCAGTTTTAATTGAATCAAGTTATTATCAAAATTATTTCGCTGTTAAATTTTTTGAAGCAATTACAAGAACTGTTTGGATTCAAGGTGAAGATGATAAAATTCCTCAAATGGTTCTTTTTACTTTAGATCCTACAGTTTTATTTTTAAGTGAAAATTCTAAAAATGATTTTTATAAAACTGTACCAAGAGATACAAGAAGTTCAAAGTTATTTGCTTTAATGGAATATACAAATTATTTCTTTTTAGAAATCAATCAAAATAAAAAGAGATTAAATTCAAGTATTATTCTTAGATTATTAAATCATATTAATTTTAATTATATTGATTATATTATTTATGCAATAACAGCAACTATAAATATTATTATTTTTATTAAAGCAAATAATGATGGTCAAATTGATAATCATTATAAATTATATAAAACAATTTTTCCTCTTGCAATTATTCAATTAATATTAACATTATCTGCAATTATTTTATGGGTAATATCAAAATTTGGAATGTATTTTGTTATAGAAAAAGAAAAATATTATACAAGTAATAGAATAAGTAGAGAACAAAATTTAACATTTACAGAATATTTAGATATAATAATATTAAAAACAATATTATCAAGAAGAGAATTAGTTAATTTTATTTGGGATTTAATTTTCTCAATTTTAGGTATATCATCAAGGAAACAAATATTTGTTTTCTCAATCCAACTTTTAATTTTAGTAAATATATCATCAACATTACAAAAATTAACAAAAGCAATAGCAATGAGATACAGTCAGCTTTTAACATGTTTAGCATTTTTAATAATTGCAATATATATATTTTCAACAGTAGCTTTTGTAATATTTAGTAAAAATTACATTCATACTCTTCAAGAAAATCAAGAAAATACATGTGGAGGATTATTTTATTGTTTTTTAACTCATATGGAATTTGGATTAAGAACAGATGGTGGAATAGGAGAATTCATTCAAAAAATTTCATTTCCAACTGATCCCTTATATTTTATGGGAATGTTTATGTTTCAATTTATTTTCTATTTATTAGTTATTGTTATTATGCTTCAAGTTATTGGTGGAAGTGTAATTGATACTTTTGCTGAATTAAGAGAAAAAAGTCAAGAAGATGCTTATGATATGAATAATGTATGTTTTATTTGTAATGGAACTAGAAATGAAATTGAGAAACAAGGAGAAGTCTTTGAAGATCATATTAGTAAGGTTCATAATATTTGGACTTATGTTGATTATATGATTGGGTTAAAATTCGTTGATCCTCAAGAAACAAATGCTATTAATTCTTTTGTTATTGAACAATTAGAAGATAAGAAAATTTCTTGGTTTCCTTCATTTATTGAAAATGATGAATGTAATGATGAATGTGATATTAATGAGGGATAATGATTTTTATTTATTTTAATTTTTTTAGTTTTCTATTTGTTTTTACTATATTGTTCTTGAATAATATATTACAATATATAATTATAATTATTTGAATTATTTTAAATTTTTTTATTTTTCTAAATTGTTTCAAATTTAAAAAAGCAAATATTTAAAAAAAAAAATATTTTTACTTTAATTCATAAAAAAAACTTATTATCATTAATTTCTTATTTTGCTTAAGATGTAATAAACGAGAATTTTCTTATTTTATGTTGATAATAATTAAGTCAACCAAAATTTACAACTTCTTTTAATTTTATTTAAGATATTAAAGTTATAAAAATGTTAGATTATTTTAATTTTTATTTTTATATTTCATTAAAAATGAAATGAAAAAATAAATTCATATGAATAAAATTTCAAACCTTTCAAAATCCTTCATTAATTAATAAATTAAATATTAGTCTTTTTTCAAAGATTAGTCAGTAGAGGCATTTTCCATATTACAAATAACAGAAGAAAGTTTAGATACTTTATTAATAACTCAAGTTAAAATTGACTAAAACAACCACTATAAAATATATTTATTTATTTCTTAATATAATTATAAAAATATAATAGGATTGTTTAAATTAAATATTAATTTAGAAATAATATATAAAAAACGAAAGATTAAATGAAAAATTGCAGTAAATATCTAAAAAAAATATATTATAATTAGGAAAATATAAAAAAGCATTAGTTATAATTCCAGGATTTAGTAAAAAAGTATTTCCTCAAATTTTATTCATTATTGTCTTTTTGCAGTAAATTCAATGACATTATTTTTCATATCATATAAATATAAAGATGCAGAAATGCTAAATGCAATAGGAATCTCAATTTTACATATTAATATATATTAATAAGAATATATGCGATAATTGGAGCATTGGATACTTTATCATCAAATGCTTATAGTACAAAAATTATATATTAATGGGAATTTATTTTGATAAATGTAGAGTTATTGGTTCATTTAATTGGTTTATAATTTGTATTTTCCATTTTTTATTTGCAAGAAAAATAATACATTTTCTCAAAGTTGATGAAAAAGTAATTAATTTATTTATGGAATATATTAGTATAGCAGTATTTAATTGTTTAATAAATATTATATTTGAAATTAATTCAAAACATTTAGTTTTAATTAATAAAGCATATATATTATTATATATTTCAATAGCATCTTTAATATTAATTTAATTTCTTGTTTATTAATAATAACAATATTAAATATCGGAATTCATGGTGCTTCATTATCAATAGTAATTAATTCAATATTTAATTCAATTATTTCAACATATATTTTACTGAAATTAGATTTACCAGAAGGTTCAATAATATATTTTAGAAAAGACTCATTAAAAGATTTGATTTCATATTTAAAAATTACATTTCCAGGAATATTAATTACAGGAGGTGAATGGTTAGGATATGAAATAAAAGGCATATTTGTATATTTGCAATTTTTATATCTCCTTTAGCATATTCTGGAATTGTTAATATAATGAATATTGAAATTATGAGTTTTCCATATATTACGGGTTTAAATTCTGCTGTTTCTATGAAAGTTGGTGATAGATAATTAAGTGAAGCTCCAAAGCAATTACAAATTTATATTTTTTCTTGTATTGTTTTGCTCTTTTATTAGGAATTTTTGTTATTGGAATTGGAATTTTTTTTGATAAGATTATATTAAATTAATGAGTCCTAATAATGAAATTTATGAATATTCAAGAAAAGTTATTTGTATTTTTTTATATTTTGTTTTTGGCTGATAATGCTTATTATTTTTATTTAGACTGCTTAAAAGCTATTTGTTACTTAATTAATCCTACTATTTGACTTTTATACTTTTTTATTTTTTGGATAATTAATATTTTGGCTTTTTAATTAAAATGGAAATTAAAGGAATTTGGATATCTTTATCTATTGGAGCTACTTTTGGTTCTATTGTTTTTATTTATTGGATTTTTAGTTTTGATATGAATGAAATAAAAAAAATTGCTTTAAAGAGAATTGAAGATGATTAAAAAAATTTAGAGTATTTTATAAAATATCCTATGTTTCTTTTACCACACATATCTTTTAGATTCTCTCTATTTGTAGAAGAAGAATCATTATAACCTCTAATTTCTTTATTTTTAATTCTTGAAATATTAAAACAATCATCTTCTATTTATTTATAATCATATTTATTATTTTATGAATTTTTTTTATATTTTGGAGTAATTTCTAATTCTTTTGTTAAATACATATTTATTTATCTTGAAGAATATGAATTACTTCTTGAATTTTTTTATTATTAACATCCTTTTTGAAAATTTATTTTTCTATAATTTTATTTTGAGAAATATTTTTAAATTAAAATTTAAAAAAAATCGACTAATAGAATTTATTAAATAATGTTAGGAATAAGTACTGATATAATAATGAATTTATATCAAAAATAATAATATAATAAAATATTCACAAAAAAACAAATATTTGGTTTTTGTTTTTTATCTTTAATGAATTATTTCTTTTTTCAATTATTCAGTTTATTTAGAGGAAGTTTCTGGGAATCTTATTTAAATGGTATTCTAGGAGTAAATTGTCTAATTGAAATATTAATTAATTTGAATTTATATTTTGGTATTTATATCTTATTTATCCTTGATATTAAGGAGGACAATTATTGTTTGATTATGTTGGAACAATTTGTAAATATGATGAAAATGCAACCAATAATTCAATTTAAAAATCAAGGACATAAATCTAAAAATTTAAAAAAGATAATACACATAATCCAAAAATTAAATATATAAAACACTAAATATAATATATTATAATATAATATATGAATTAAATATCATTCAAATAAAAAGAAATATTAAAAAATAGACTTATATAAAGAATTAAAAAAAAATAAATAAAAATATAATTAAAAAACCTAATAAAAATATTTCCAAAAAAAAAATGGGATGTAGCGGAGTGAAAGATGTAAATACAAAAAAAAAACATATTCTTTGGGTAGACCCAAATATAAAGAATAAAGAAAACCAATATTATTGTTCTAAAATAAATAGAAAATATGGAATTACTGTGAAACAATTTATAGAAATAAATTCATTATTTGAAAAAATGCATTCAATCAAATTTGATATTGTGATTATAATAATAAGTGGAAGATTGATAGAAGATTATTTAAAGCTTTTCAAAGAGCAAATTTATTTTTTATATATTATTCCAATTCATATTATATTTACATATCATGAAGATATTATTATTAATCTTCTTAAAGAAAAATATTCAGAAGATTTAAATAATGATTTAATTAATATTGAAAATATTGCATCAACATCTGAAAAATTTGAAAATTTATTAAACAAATATTTAGAAGATGAACAATCAAAAATTATTTTAGGTAATAAAAAAAGACCAAAAAAGTATAAGAATTGTTATTATTTTGAATATATTGAAAAAAGTGAAAAATTAATATTCGCCTATTTATATAAAAAAATAATGGAAAACACAAAAGCAAGTCATTCAGAAATTAATCATTTTAATATATTTTTATTAGAAAATTTTGGATTAAATAAAAAAATAAATGAATTAATTGCTAAATTAATCAAAGCAGGAAATATTTCTGAAGAAATAATAGCCAAATGTTGGGCAAGAGTTTATACTTTTCAAACACCTTTTTATTCAAATTTAAATTGGAATTTAATGAAATTAAAAAATAAACAATATAATACTTTTATACAAATGTTGTATTCTGGATTAAAAAAATATTCATATAAAGATACAAAAAGTTTATTTAGAGGTTCAATTATTTCAAATGATGAAATGAAAATAATTGAGGAATTATATAATAAAAAAGTAAACTCAAATAATTTTCAATCTAAAGTTATGATGTATTCAAGAACTTATTTATCTTTTAGTCTCAATGACAAAGTTGCGAAAAGATATATAAAACCTAAAGAAGGATATTCAAGTGTATTATTTGAAGTTTTAAATGATGAAAAAAATAATAGTAATGCAATATTATCTTCTTTTTCTGATTTTGGGAAAGAAGAAGAAATATTATTTTTCCCATTTTCTTCTTTTTTTATTAAAGAAATTATTTTTGATGAAAAAGAAAATCTGAAAAAAATAATATTAGAATATTTAGGGGTTTATGAAAAAAGTATCAATGAAAGAATGGAATCTCTGAAAGATAAACCAGATGAAATGAATAAAATTTATCAGAAATCTAATTTTTCAAAAGATGTTTTTATTTCTAAGTCTATTTTAAATGAAAATAATATGAATCAAAATTATAAAAAAGAAAGTTTTTCAGAAATAGATTGTATATTTATAGAAAAAATTATTGAAATTTCTTTAAATATAAATTCTATTATATGTGAATATGATATTAAACAAGATATAATAAATGAACCAATTCAAATATTAAATTCTTATGAAGAAGTTAAAAGAAAAAATCCTGACTGGAATTGGAAAAATATTAAAGCAATTGAAAATGAAAAAGAAATAAAAGAAAATTGTGAAATATATTTAAATAATAAAAGAATAGATTTTTGTTATGAGTATAAATTTGAAAAAGAAGATAAAAATGAGATTA
>JAEEGK010016354.1_pt1 | contig 16321 bp, 6 predicted proteins | sample 8958771 | NCBI WGS metagenome assembly JAEEGK01 (sample SAMN16246547, study PRJNA631951) | gut metagenome | biome: gut microbiome; feature: rumen; material: SC-attached | host: Bos | place: Iran: Karaj | collected 2018-10 | reverse complement strand
TTTTGAAAGATATTAATTCATTACTATTAACTTCAATTTAATTATTCAATTTGAAATATATTGATTAAAAAATATTATATAATTTTTATCCAATAATTTTTTATAAATATTTTTAAAATTATTTTTAATATTTAAATTTAAATATTTTGTTGTTTTAATTACATATACTAAACATGTTACACTCTATTTTTTATGTATAATATATATTTTTATTATTATTTTTTAGTTAATCAACATTTGCTATTTTATTTTTTAAAATTAATAAAAAATATTTAAAATATTTTTTTATAAAAATAAAATATTAAATAAAATAATATTTTTTAAATGAATTTAAGAATTTATAATATAAATTCAATTAAATTTCATAAAGATAAAATTTTTTGTTTGTTGTTGTTAAAAGATAAAAGATTAATTTCTTCTTCAAAAGATTGTAATATTAATATATATAATAATATTTCTTTTGAAAAAGATTTTTCTATTAAAAATGATTCAGCTATTTATTTTATAACTCAATTAAAAAATGAAAAAATAATTTCATGCGATTTTAATTCTTCTATTAAAATTTATATTTTATTTTCAAAATCTTATAATTTAATTCAAATAATTAAACAAAATAATAATATTAATAAAATTATTGAATTAAATAATTTAAATTTAATCTCATGTTCAAAAATAGAAAAAATTACAATTTATAAAATAAATAATAATAATTTATATGAAAAAATTAAAATTATAAAAGGCAAAAATTCAATTGATGACATTATTGAAATTAAAAATAATATTTGTGTTTTTTCTCAATGTTTTCATAATATGATTTTATTTTGGTCTTTTATTAATAAAAAAACAATAAAAAAAATTTATAATGTAAGTTGTAATAATAATAATAATGTTTTATGTAAATTTAATGAAAATATTTTATTAGTTGCTGGTTATAATTATATAACTATAATTAATAATGAAAAAATGGAAATTTTAAATGAAATTAATTTTTATAATAATTATTGGTTTTATTCTATTTGTAAATTAAATGATAATTATATAGTTCTTTCAAATAGTTTAGGAGTATTATTTATATGTTATTATAAAGATGAAATGATATATATAAAAGATATTATTAAAGGTCATAATGATATTATTCCTTGTTTAATTTCAAAAAATAATAAAATATATTCTTGTTCTTATGATAATTTAATTAAATGTTGGTCATTGTATTTTTTCTAATTAAAATAATAAAAATATAATTTATGTAAATAAAATAATATAATAATAATAATATCAAAAATATACATTAATTTTATTTATAAATTTATTTATTCATTTTTTCTAATTTTTCTTCTAATTCTTTTTTTCTTTTTTCTGCTTCTTTTCTTTTTTTTTCTTTATACATCGCAAATCTTTCTTCAAAAGATTTTTTCATAACAGATTGATTATTTAATTGAGTAATTTTTTTTCTAAAAGTTTTTAAACTTTTTTCAAAACTAATTTGATTTTCAATAGTTTTATCATTAATAGAAATTTTTTTTAATCTAATTAATTTATCTTGCGAAGCAACTCTACTTAAACTTTTAGATTGATATTCTAATAATTCAATTCTATAATTTTCTTCTTGTTGTGCGATTTTATTTAATCTATTTTTAACATTTTCATTATTTTTGATTCTTAATAATTTACAACGTTCTAATTGTTCTGATCTAATTTTATCAAATAATTGTTTTTTTCTTTCCATTTCTTGCATTTTTTTAATTAAAGCTTTTTTTTCATTTTCTCTTTTTTTTTCTATTTCTTCTAAACGTTCTTGTTTTTCTTGTTCTTTATTTTTATTTTCAAATTTTTTTTTCTTTAAATTTTTCTGCCTTTCTTTTAAACACCAATACATTGTTGCATATTTTTTAAATTGTTTTTCTTCATTTTCTTTTCTTATTTGTTCATTTTTTAAATTTAATTCTTGCATGTTTTTTATGTGTCTTTCTTCATTTTCTTTATTTTTTTTTACGATTTTTTGATGAATTTCGTTTTGAATTATTTTATTTCTTTCTATAAAATTTTCAACTATAAAAATAATATAAAATTTTACTTTTTTGTGTTGTATCTTCTTCAAATCTTAATCTTCCTTCTTCTTGTAAACATAAAAATTTTTGAACATTTTCTCTTGCAGCTTTTTCTTTTTTAATTAAATTTAGAATATTAATTTGTTTTTCAGGAATTTTGTTCATTTCTTTATTTTCTTTTTCTTTTAATTTTTTTTTCAAAGCCAAATTTTGTTTTTTAAAATTTTCTTCTTTTAATTCTTTCATTTTTTGTATTGTTTCATTGTAACGCTTACCAACTGATGCCCATCTTCTTTTTATTTTTTTAAAATGATTTTCTCTTCTTTCTCTTGATTCAAAATCTTTAATCATTTTATTATAATCATAATTATTTAAATTTTCTTCTTTTTTATATTCATTTAATAAAAGAAAATTCGCCTAAATTATAATATTATTTTAATTTTACTGATTTATTATTTTCTTCTTTCATAATTTAATTATTTTTTTTATTTATTAATTATAATTAATTCAAATTTAAATTTAATTAAAATAGAAAATATTATTTATAAATAAATAAATAAAATATAGAATTTTTTTTCTTATTGTGAAAAAATATATCTACATTATTTTAACTATTTATATAAATTATATATCAACATAATTTATAAAATAATATAGATAAAATATATTCATATATTTTAATTATTTTTCATTTGATGAATTAATTTTCATTATTTGAAATTTCAGAATTTGAAATATTATTATTATTTTTATTATTATTTCTTTTATTTTTATTATTAATAAAATTATATTTCTTTTTATTTAAATTACTACTATCATTCGATAAATATGATTTATCATCTTCATCTTCTTCATTATAAACTTGCATATTACCATCATTGCATATTTTTTTCGTATAAAGATTGATATATAAATTCATATCATTACAATATTGTTCTCTTTCAATAATAGCTATAGTTTTTTTTTTCATGCTTTTATACAATTTAGTAAACGAACTTAATCTTTCAATGGCCCAATTAATATGAACTCCCATATATCTCGATTTAATTAACCCCGTATTTCTATTATATTCTATCATTTTATATTCTTCATTTATTTTGTTATTAATATTATAAGGATTTAATCTTTTATAAACAAAATCTTTTTGCATTTCACTTATATAAAACATATAATCAATAAATGCTTCAGCTTTTTCTTCTAATAAATCTTCCATATTATTATTAATAATATTTTGATTTTTTTCTGTATTAAATTCATCTTCAACTATCAAATGAATGAAATAATATTTCGTTAATTCTATTAAAACATCATAAAAATAAACATAATCATTTCCTTCATTTCGATATGTATAAATATTTAATAAACTACAAATTCTAATAAATTCACTTATTCTTAATGAATTCGTTCCTAATGGATGACCAATTGAATAAAAAAATTTATGTAATTTATCTATTTTCATAAATCCCGTACATTTTTTATCATATTTTATCCATTTGTTTTTGAATTTATTTATATCTCCTATTTTTAATTCATCTAAATTAGTAACATATGTGTCATTCATTGCGGTTGAAATAACAGCGCTAAAAAAATTTAAGAACATTAATGTTGAAAATATAACAAAACTTATAAAAAAAGGGAAACTATATATGGTTCCACAACCTATGTTTTGATTATATATTTCATCATATGTCATTTCACTTTCGTATTTGCAATCGAATTTTCCATCACGTTCATATGAAGCTTCGTGTAAAATTGTGCTCCAACTTTCGCCAGATGAAATGCGAATTAATATTAAAAAACTGTTTATAAAATTTTTGAAGTTCCATTTTTCTGAAATTATAGATTGATATTTTAAATCGTAAAATAATGACATACCTATTATTGAATATATGTATATTAATATGAAATATAAGAATAAAACATTCATTACAACGGGCATGCAATTGAAAAATAATATTAAAATTTTACGAAGTTTTTCTGTGTTTTTTAATAATTTTAAAACTCTTCCAACTCGTAATGTTTTAAATAAAGCAGTTTCTAATTCATCATTTAAAAAACTTACATAATCTTTAAGTAATAATGTTATTAATGCTTCACATACAACAAGAAAATCTAATAAATTCCAACCATTCGTAAAATAATCACATCGATATGCATAAATTTTTAACACAGCTTCAACAATAAAAACATAATTAAATAATAAATTCATATTAGAAAAAAAATGAGATGTCATTTGATTTTTATTCGGCAAATTCATAGCCAAAACAAACAAATTCGCACATATGCAAACTATAACAACAACTTCAAAATAAATACTATCTAAAATCGTAATTAAACTTTTAGCAAATTTATCACTATTTATTTTATTTTTTGGCACTTTAACTTTAAACAACTGTTTAAAAATTTTCAAAAACTCATTTTGAATCGGTTGTTTAAAATGATTATTTTCAATTTTTTCTTTTTCTTTTTTAAAATTATCCGACAAAATAACAATAGATAAATTCAAAATAAAAAAGAAACTAAATAACATATATACTATATAAAATAGGCACCATCTTTTACTATTATTAACAACAGGTTGAGTATTAAAACTAGTAGCATCCATACTATAAAACATATATTTACTCCAATTATCAGTAGTCATCATTTCAAAAAAAAGTATAAAACCTGTACCTATATTATCTAAATTAGGATAGGGGGTTACCCATTCACCTCCATAATCTAAACATGTCCACTTATCTATAACTTTAGTCATATATTCTTTAGGAACGTTCAAAAAATCACAGCGAGAAAAACGACCCCTAAAATAATTAACACCTATTATATCGAAAATTAATATAAATAAAGATGCTATTAATACGATTTTTATTACTTCTATACAACTGTTATAGAACGATTTTATTACTGCTTGTAAACTTTTACTTAATTCGAAGATTTTTATTATTCGAAATAAACGTAATAATTTAATAAATCGTAAAACTTTCATTGATTTTGTAATATTTTCTGAGGAAATTTGTAAATATGAATCGTATGATAATGATAAATAAATTACTGATATGACAAATGAAATGAAATCTAATGAATTAAATTCATATCGTAAATATGAATTTTCTCCATTGAATAAAAAACCGAATGAAATTGATTTTAATATGATTTCAATAAAAGAAAAAATTGTTGTTATTACATCAAAAGAAAATAATAATTTTTTTTTATTTAAATCATCTATATATGGTCCATCTAATGCAAGAATTATTAACGAAATTATTATGTTTATTAAACTTAATATTTCAAACCATTTGTAATCTTGAACAATTTTTGCACAAAATAAACGAATTTTATTTGAAGATGAAAAATAATTAAAACTTTTTCTTTCAATTTTTAAATGATTTTTATATTTTTCAACGTTTTTAACAAAATTTTCCGAAGATTTTAAATCATTTTTTATTATTGCTTTTCTACGTTTTGATAAAATTTTATTATCTGAATCATTTTCTTTAATACAAATATTTAAAAATTTATAAAAATATTCTTTAATTTTAAATAAATAATATTTAATTCTATGATTTTTTTTAAATTTATTCACATCATCATCATCAGAACAATCATCATCATCGCTATTATTATTATTTAAATTATTATTTTTAATTAATCTTTTTTTTTTCTTTTTATTTTTAATAAACATATTAAAATCATAATTTTGATTATAATTATTAAGCATAATAGATAAAAAAATATTTAATAACGCAATATTACCTATAAAAATTATAACTAAAAAAAATATTATAGAACTAGTATGATATAACCTCATATACTTAGAAAAAATATATGGCCATCTATCACCTATAAAAAATATAAACGTAGTAACAAAACTATCAGCTAAAGTATCAAAATTTTCTCGGGGGGAATTTTTCATATCTAAAAAAAAATTATATTCATCATATACATATTCTGTATAAACTTTATTAGCGAAAATTTCTCTTCCAGCAATAGCAAAAATTATAATAAAAAATAATAATAAAATACAATAAAAAACTAAATCTTTTAAAGAAACAATAATAAAAACAATGAATTTTTGAAGAAATCCACCTTTTTTAGCGAATTTAAATAATCTTATAAAACGAATCACTCTTAAAGCTGATAATGATCCATTTGAATCATCATCTTTATCTTTATTAACATGACAATAAATTAATTCAAATAAACTTAATAAAAAAATTATCATTTCTGTTAAATTAAATTTATTTTCGAACCATTTTTTTAATCCCAAAACTATTAATTTAAATAATATTTCAATGCCGAAAATTATTGTACAAATTATGTTACTTTTTTCTATTATTTTACTTAATTTATCATTCATTGGGTATTTTATTAAACATAATAAAATTATGTTTATTGTTACTAATAAATAAATTATTAAATTAAAAATTTTGTATTGAATTGTGTAATTATATTCATCTAAAACATAATATTTAATACGATTTATAGCTAATTTTTTAAATTTTTCTAAAACACTTTTTTTAACTTTAAATAAATTTTCAATTTCTTTGTTGCTATTTTCTTCATATAAACCTGTGTTATTTTTTTCTTCGTTGAAATCATTATTATTATTATTATTAATATTATTTATTAATTTTATGCTACTTTTAAAAATGTTTAAATAATTATAAAAAAAATTATCAAAATGGCGAAAATTATGATTTAATAAAAAAGTTCTTAAATTTTTGATTTTATGAAAATATTTTTTATTTAAAATTATTAAAATTTCATTGTTATTAAATATTTTTTCATTATCGTTTTTTTCAAAAGATAATTTTGAATTAAAAAACTTTGATTTTCTTTTTTTATTATTATTATTTTTAGGTGAACCACCACTTAATAAATAAATATTACTAATTAAATTAAAATTATTATTACTTTCATTGCTATTGCAAATATTTTTATAATAATTAGAAAAATTATTGCTACTATTTTCTCCATCAATTTTTATGTAAGGAATTTCATTTTCTTTATTAGATAAAAATTTATCATTTTTTTCCTTTTTTTTTTCATTATAATTTTTTATTTTCAAAAAGCTAATTACTGTATTATCAGTCATTTTTTTTATTTCATTCAAAGGAATTTTTTTATTTATTTCTGTGTTCATAATTTTTTTTTTATCTTTAATTAAAGATAATTTTAATTTACTTTTATTATTATTTCTATTATTATTATTTGAAATCGTATGAATATTTTCATAATTACTAATAAAATTAAAATCATTCAAATTTTTATTCGAATTTTTACGACTAAAATTTTTCGAACTTGTTAAATAATTTTTCGTGCTTCTTTTTTCCAATTCCATAAAATTAAGAATAAAATTGCTTTTATTTTCATCAAATTCATTTTTTTCATTATTCAAATTATTATTATTATTATTATTTTTTTCATCATTAACAATTTTATTTAAAGCATCATTTTGCGCAGCCAAAACTAATTTAATAATAAAAAATCCGCCAAAAATAATAATAACATTAAAATAAACAAACGCAGGCGCAGAAGAACAACTTTCTAATAAAACATTCAAATAATAAGCCCAATTTTGAAGTGTAATGAAAGTAAAAGAATTAATCAAACAATTAATAATATTATCAAAATTAAATTTCCCAAAAAATAAATATTCATTTAAATTTAATTCTTCATCATTCTTATCAAAAGAATCCATAGTAACATTCAACTCACTTAAATTAAAATAATTCACAATTTCATAAAAATTTACACAATAACTATTTTCAGGACATTGATACGTGCCACTATAATTATTGGGACTACATAAATGTTCATTTATAGGTTTACTTTGATAATAAGGAAGACCATTTTTGCTTTTGTTTTTTATTAAAATCGGATAGTGTCTACATCTATTATAAAAAACTCCACTAAATAATTGCATACCTAAAATGCCAAAAATTAATAACATAAATGATATGAATAAAACTATGTTTCCTAAAGATGGTAGACTTAAAATTATACTATCGATTAATTTGTTCATTCCTTTGAAGAAATTAAAATTTTTAAAAACTCGAATTAATTGAATGCAACGAAAAATGTTTAAATTTCCTAATTTATCGTTGTTAAATTTTATCCATTCATAAAATGTTATGCCACAGTCAATTACGTTCCAAAAGTTTGTTAAATAAGCGAATTTATGTAAAATTAAACCTTGAGCGAACATTTTTAATAACATTTCTATTGTGTAAAATATGTTAAATAGTAAAAAAATATAATCTATTGCTTCATCGAATTTAATTTGATTTTTATATTTTTTTTCACATTCTTTGAATTCTTTTTCTTCTATGATTCTGAGACAAAATCTTTTTTTATAATTATAAAAAAAACTCAAAAATGCGTTTAATAATATTATTAAATAACATATTATTTTAAAATATTTATTTTCTATTATTTTTATACAAAATAATCGAAATTTATTTTTGTTGGAAAATATGTAAAAAGAACTTTTTGAATATTTTTCTTCTAATAAATTATTGAATTCTTTTTTTCCCATTTTGTCTTTTAAAATGTAACTCGACAAACTACCTACTTTATTTATTGTATCTTTTTTTTTATTAAAATGATTATTATTGTTATTTTTTTTATTGTTTGAATCTTGATTATTTTCATTATTTTCCATTCAAAAAAAAATTTATTTATTATTATTTTATTATTTTTAATTTAAAAATATTTCAAAAAATTAATAAAAATAATAATTCATGTCTAAAACATCTTTTTCTAATATAATTTTATTTGATAAAGATGAATTAACATTCAAACATAAATTTTATTTATTAATGAACATTTTAATAGAAAATCAACCAACTTCAAAAACATTTTGTGTAGTATTAAATTTAATTTTTTACATTCAAATTATTTCAGGATTTTTTTCTATTCAATTTGATGTTTTAAACAAAGATGATAAAATCGATAAATGTTTAATTTTTTTAGAAAAAATTTTAAGATTAAAAAATATGTTAAAAAATGAAAAAGATTTATATTATGATATTATTATAGGTTGTATTTCATTTGAAGTATTTTTTATTTTATTTTTTATATGTTTAATTTTTAATATGAAAAGAACATCTTTTTATGATTATAATAAATTAATTATTAATTATGGAATTTTCTTTTTTAAATACATTTTTTTTAATATTACAATGGATTTATCACTATCGAAATTTTGTGTAAAAGGAAATGAAAATTTAACATTAAAAGATGATTTAACATGTAATTTTTCAGATGATTATGTTTATAATATTTTATCAATTATTTTATTTATATTTTCAATTTTTTTAGATTTATTTATTAATCTTTTTTACAACGATTCATTAATTTTATCATCAAAAAACTTCTGCAAAATCGATTGTAATTATTATACTTATTTAACAATTGGTAATATTATTTATTCTATAATTTTAAGTCAAAATTTTTATATGTCAAATTTAATTTTCATTTTTTATAATTTAATCGGATCTTTTATTTTCTTTCTTTATTATTTAAACAAACATTTATTTTACATAAAATTCACTTATATTTTAATAGGAATGTTACATTCGATTTATTTATGGACTTCAATTTATTTTTTAATATTTTACATATTTAATTTTAACAACATTGGTTTAAATTTAATATTTTCAAATATTTTAGCATGTATTTTTTTTTATTTATACAACAACCATTTTGATTATGTTTTATTTCATACAACAAATTACGATAAAATAATAAATAAAAATCATTTATTATATTATTTAAGAAATATTATTTTTTGCATAGAAACTTTAGAAGAAAATGAAGAAAACAAAGCGTTTTTAGCAGGAACATTAGAAGTTCATAAAAATGAATGTAAAAATCCTTTGTGTTTGGCTAAAAATAATAAAAAAATTTATTTGCCGAAATTAGAAGAATGGAGCAATAGAGAAAAAAATTTAATTGATGATAAAATATTTTTATATCATTTTATTATTGTTGTGTTGAATTTTTTTTTGAGTCAAAATTTTTCTTCGGTTGATATGTTAATTAATATTTCGCTTTATTATTTAATTGTTATTGGAAATGTTTGTCAGAGTATTTTTTTTTATAAAAAAATTAAAGAGCAGAAATTGAATATTAATCAAAAATTTTCGTACATAAGATTAAAAATTACTATTGAAAATTACTTAAAAGAAAATTTATATATTAAAAATAAACCTGTTTATGTTTTAAAAGATTTAGATACGTCATTATATTTTAAATATGAAGATTTGAGTAAAAAATTTGTGAATGAAATTAAAAATGATCTTGATTATTCTTTATGTTTTTGGAACATTTTAAAAGCTTCATCAAAAAATTTCAATGAAATATTTTATTTAACAAAAAAAATAAACGAAACTAAACAAAAAATAACAAAAATTTTTCAAGAATTATTTTCAATTTATTCTAAAGTTAATATTTTCTTTGATTTATACATTTTATACATAGAAAACATAAACGATGATGAAATGTTAAAAAGAGACTTAGAAAATTACAAAAGAAAAAACGATGTTCATACAAGTGATTTATTAAACATTAATTATTACAATATTTTATTCGGAAATGACACAGGAATAATAATCGCAAACGGAAGCAAAGGAAATGAAGGAGAAATATTAAAAATTAATAAAAAAACATCAGAATTATTTGGTTATTCTCAAGATGAATTAATAAACAAAAACATTAATATTCTAATGCCAAAACAAATAGCAAAAATTCATAATAATTTCATAACGAAATTTTACAATGTCGGAGAAAAAAAAATTTTAGGTAAAAAAAACATTAAAACATTCGCAGTTGATAAATATTTTAATACTTTCATGATAAAAAAATTTTTAAATATGTTTCCTATTTTAAATGATAAAGTTCTTTTCATAGCAATGATAATTAAAGAAAAAAATGAAGATATGATTTTATTAGATAAAAATTTTATCATTCAAGGAATGAGCAATCGTTTAATGTATAAATTAAATGTTGAAAATAAAGCTGCTTTTAGTTTATTTGACATTCCTTTTTATGCAATTTGTGCGGAATTTGTGGGATTTTATAAAAATATGATTAAAATTAAAACCAAATCGAAAAAAAAAAGAAACCTCACAAAATTTAATAATATTATGGTTAGCACTAATACAAACGTAAGAAAAAAAACTTTTTTCGATAATAAAAATAATAATAGTAATGCAACTTATACTGATAGTGTTATTTGTGATAATAATATTAATAATAATAATAATATTTTTATTAAAAGAAATCCAAGTAATACAAATAATAATTTAAATGATTTTCAATGTGGTTTTTCTTCGCCGAAAAATAGCTTCCAGAAAGATAGTAATTGTGAAACACCAACACCAACGCCAACACCAAATAATAACAATAATAATAATAATAATAATAGTAATAAAAAAGTTAATCCGAATTTATTTTTTTCTAATGCAAATCCGACTGTAATGAATAATAATATGAATAATGTTAATAATAAACATAATTGGAATAGTTATGAATATAGTAATAATGTAAATAATAATAATAATAATAATGTTAGTGATATGCATAATAATTCAAATAAAAATCAAGAAAAAAAAAGTTTTTCTGAAATGAATTCACAAAATGAAAACGTTCCAAATCCAATTTTTGAAATAACTGAAAAAATCGAATTAGAATATTCAATTCGAATTCCGAATTTTATTTTAACTTATTTAAATCAAACAACAAAAATCTCAAATTTAACCGAAAATAAAAAAGAAGAAGATAAAAAAAATTTCATTGAAGGTTTAATTAATATTGAATTAGAAGAAAAATCATCAATTTCAGATTCAGAAAATAACAATAATAATAACATAAACGAAGATGAAAAATTATTAACAAAAAATAATTTAACTTTTGGAAATAATAATAAAAATAAAAATAACAACAATAGTAATAATAATAGTAGCACTAAACCAAAAATTCGATACAACAATTCAATAAAAGAACGTTCATTAAAAATGATGTATTCAAATCGATTTAATAATAATTCAGACGAACAAAATTTATTTCTATCTAAAATAAACAAATATTGTACTTTTTTTCAAAAACTTGATTTTCAAAATTTAGAAAAATACATAGAAATTAACTACAAAGAAGATATTTCTAATGTTGATACAAAATTTGCATTAACTTTCGAAAAATATTCCATCAATGAAAATGAATATTCATATTACATCAAAGTCGTTGAAAATAAAAACGCAATTGAAGAAGATGAAGATGATAATAATTACATCGACATTATTAATAACATAGGAACTAAATTAAAAGAAACAATCAATGAAATTCGAATAAACAAAAAAGAAAAAATCGAAAGTTTAAAAAAAATATACAAACTTTCTAATAAAAATAAAAAAGAAATTGATGAAATGAAAAATAATCTTATAAAATATTTTTTAGAAAATTTAGAATACAATGAAAGAATCTCAAAATCAAAAAAAGATATTTTTAAATACAGTCGAGTTCATGGAGAAAAAAAAGAAGAAACTTTAATGGAAGATGAAAATTCAAGTCAAACATCAGCGAATTCAAGCTACAATGAAGATTTATCAAAAAAAAATCGAATCGAAGAAATAAAAAATAACACATTAAAAAACGTAAAAAATTTTTATATGTTAAAATATTATCGAATTATATTATTAATTATAATCGCATTTTCAGCTATTTTTTTATTTTTCTTTTTCATTCTCTTCAAACAACTTTGTAATAATTTAACTGAAGTGACTGATATTAATAATAAATTATATCAAACAACAAGTTGGGTCACTTTTTTATTATCAACGATGATTAGTTTAAACTCAATGTATAAAATTAATAAAGAAAAATTTAATATTAATTTTTCAACTTTCATTGAAGATAAAACAGAATATGTAAATAAATTAAAAGAAAAAGGTTGGTTTTGGTACAATAAAGTTTTTACTGATTTTTCTTTAGTTGAAAAAGCTGTTGGGAAATTTAATGAAAATTCACGAACTGTTTTTTGGGCAAAAGAAGATATTTTAATGTATAATAATTATTATGAAGATGTTGAAACTTATCCTTTATTTTTATATTTAATATTATCGAACTCAAATTCGTTATTAAATGATGAAAAATTCATTTCGGGTGTTTTAAATACATCTAATGAAAATGAAGAAGAAAATAATGTTGAAAGTATTGAATATGAAAGTTGGATGGCTATTAATAATGCATATAGAAATTTCTTACCGAAAAATATGGAAAAAATTAAAAATTTACCGAAAATTTTTCAAGATTTTAATCAAAGTTCTATGGTTAATATTAGAACTTGTATTATTATTTATTCGATTTTAATTGCGATTTTAATTACGATTTATACGTTTTTATTGTTTTTTACTAATAAAATTATAAGCGAAGGATTTGAAAAAGTTTCGAAAATAAAAAATGATAAAATAGATGAAACTATTAAAAAATTAGATAATTTTTATAAAGAATTAAATAAATTCATTGATTCTAATTTAAGTGATAATTTATATTATATAGATGCTAAAACAATTTATGATGAAGATGATTTAAATAAAAACGAAATTTCTTCAGCTGAAAATAATAATAATTTAAATGAAATTGATTTAGATAATAATGAAATGATAGATAACAACACAATTTTTAATAATAGCTCAAATTTTTTCGATGATGACTCAAAAAAAAATTTATTACTTTCAACAAACACATTAAAAACTAAAAAATTAAAACTTAAATTATTCACATATAGCTATTTACAACCTTTAATTTTAACCGCAATTTGTTTGGAATTTATAATACCCATTTTTTTTATCACTCAATACATAATAAGCAGCACAAATGAAATAATTTCCATTCAAAATTATTTGTTCGGAAACATTCTCGAAACATCAATTTCTTTAATATATTTAAAATACACTTTACGTTACCATTCAACCGAAAATGACATTCAAATCATTCCCTTCAATACAAATAATTCCTTACAAAATATTATTATGAGCATTTCAAAATTCGATAATATTTTAGAGTTATATAATAATATGAGAACTAATGTTTGTAAAACTATTTTCGATGTTGATAGCGAAGATTATAATAATTGCGAAGAAGATTCAATTATTAATTCTTATGTTAATAATACTAATTCGCTATTTAATTGTATTAAAGACAATGTCGAAGCTATGATGCAATTATTAAATACTTATATTCAAAATGATAGTTCATATGAAGCGATGAATCTTTTTTCAAATCCAAGTTATAATAAAATTGAATATTTATATTATAATTATTTAGTTTATATAAGTGATAATATTGCTACAGTAACGTTAAATAATCAAAAAACTAAATTGAATAGTAAAAAAAAAACTGCGCTAACAATATATATTTTAGTTATTGTGCAAGTTGTTATTTATAGTTTTATAATATGGGTATTTTTCTTAAAAAGTATAGTATATGTTTTAACTATTACGAGAAGCGTGTTAAGAATTATTCCTATTACTGTCTTATATAGTACGCAAGAATTAGTTTATTGGATTGAAGATAGTTTTTAATAATGTATTAAAATTAATATTTGTTTTTATTATTATTAATATAATTTTTGTATAAATTTTTATTATTATTATTATTAATTTTTTAGGTATAATAATTAAAAAATTTTTTTTATATAATTAAAAATTATATTTATATATTAATAATATTATTATTATTAATTAATTTTTGATTTTTATCAAATATTATATTTAAATAATTAAAATGGGTCAAGAAGTTTGTGCTCCATGTAAACAATTTTCAACCGAAGAAAAAACAAATGAAATATTAAAACAAAAAAACATAGAATTTTCAAATGAAATAAACGATAATTTCACAGAAATGAACAAAGACAACAACGGAACAAATCGTATCTTAAAAAACACAAATTCAAACGAACTTGATCGAAAATTATTTTTAGAAAAATGGGAAAAACAACTTCCTTTATTAGGCACAAAAATAAATAATTTCAATGAAAACATCCCCGAAAATTTAAATAACTATTTAATAAACAATCCCTATCAAAACACATATACAAATCACAACAACAAAAAAAATTATGAAGCTCCAGCAATTCAATTTAAATCAAACGATAATATTTATTTTGGAAATTGGAACGAAAATTTACGTTTAGAAGGTTATGGAAAAATGTATATGAAAAAAGCAGATGTTTTAGCAGAAGGAATTTGGGAAGATGGAATATTTAAAAACGGAAGAGTTTTTTTATCAAATGGTGATAGATATGAAGGAGAAATATATGATAGTAATTTTAGTGGAAAAGGTAAATTAATAATGAAAGATGGAAGTGAATATAATGGAGATTTTTTCGATGGTAAAAAAAGTGGAAATGGAATTATGATTTTTCCTGATAAATCAGTTTATAAAGGAGAATTTAGGAACAATTTTTTGAATGGCAAAGGAGAATTTAATTGGAGCAATGGAATAAAATATGAAGGTGAATTTGTTAATTCGAAAATTTGTGGAGAAGGAAAAATTTCGAATGGAAGTTCTTTTTATGTTGGAGAATTTTTGGATAATAAATTTCATGGAAAAGGAAAATATGAGTTTAAAAATGGGGATATTTATGAAGGTGAATATAAATTTGGGAAAAAAAATGGAAATGGAAAATATTTTAATAATAATTTTTGTTATATTGGAAATTGGAATGAAGGAAAAACACATGGAATAGGTGAATTTAAAATACAAGATAAAAATATTCAATGTTCGTGGAGAAATGGAGAAGTTGTTGAAATGCCTCATGATTTGAATAATTATTATAATAATTTGGAAAATGAAAAAGATTTACTTAATTTTGAACCACAAAATGAAGATATTGATTGTGATAAATTAGATTATTTAATTTATGATAAAAAAAATCTAAATTCTTTCAAACCTGAAACAAATTTAACTGATTCTACGATTTGATTTTTTATTTAATTTTATATATATAATGATTATTATTTATATTAATATTATATTTTTTTTATTAATTAATATAAATTGTTATTTTTATTAAAGAAAATATCAAAAATAAATATTTTTATAATGAATTAAATAAAATTATTTTATAATTTAAATTAAAATTTAATAATAGCATAAAAAAATTAATATTATTTTAGAATTTAATTGTAATGAATATATTTATATAAATATATAAAATTTTTAATATAAATTTTTTATATTTATTCATTTTTTAAATTTAATTTTTTTTA
>JAEEGK010016349.1_pt1 | contig 16327 bp, 17 predicted proteins | sample 8958771 | NCBI WGS metagenome assembly JAEEGK01 (sample SAMN16246547, study PRJNA631951) | gut metagenome | biome: gut microbiome; feature: rumen; material: SC-attached | host: Bos | place: Iran: Karaj | collected 2018-10 | reverse complement strand
GAGGGATGAAGTATGATGGCTGAAGGCTGAAGTATGAGGTATGAAGGCTGAAGTATGATGTATGATGGATGATGTAAGAGGGCTGATGGATGATGGATGATGGATGAAGTGGGAAACGGTAAACCGTAAACAGTAAACCATAAACAGTAAACTATTATCTATTATCTAACATCTATTATCTCTAATCTATTATCTAACGCTCCCCTTTAGGGGGCTCGGGGGCTTCAACGCTCCCCTTTAGGGGGCTCGGGGGCCTTCAACTGTCAACTAACTAAGGGGTTTCCGTGATTTCCTTGTGAGCAGAAGAGTAACTTAGATCTCTTGCTCGGAATCCTCAGCTCCGGGCAGCAGATAATCGCTGGCTTTATCCTTAGTAATGACACTACGACCCAGTTTACTCTCCAGTTGTTTGCGTGCTGCCTTAGCCACACTGCCGCCTTCTTTTGCCACTTGCGTCTGAGCGTTGAAGCCCTTAGGGTCTCGGTCCTTTGAAATTTCAGTAGCAGAAGCCTCCGCAAGGATATTAAGGGCTATCTCCAGGTTGGTCATATTATCGCGCAGGTTCTCTTTCTTCAAGCCCTTATAGTGCTTGTACTGCTTGGTGGTGAAACCGCTCCATTCGCGTGTGATGATGTCAGTCAGCGAGGCATATTCCAACCCCTCCTTAACGCCTGTACGCTTCCACTCGTCGGTCAGTTCCTTGCGCACCTCTATGCTCTTGATGCGCTGGTTGATCCATGCGTCGCTGTAGCCTAAGCGTTTATAGTCAATGATTGCCTGGTCGATGCTCAGCTCCGGGTCTTGCATCTGGTCAAGGCGCTGGCTGGCCACCTGTGCCATCCATTGCTTGAAGGGCTCAGCCTTTGGCGATGGGATGGACTGGATGATACGGAAAAGTTGCTCAGTATCAGCAACATCTGTCAGGCGCATCTTACCGTCTTCGGCCTTTAATTTCAACTGGTTACAATTTGTAACCGTTTCATTTCCTTCCTTTACAAGTCTGTGTTTCAGAACTTTCCAATAGTTACGAGGATTGGGACTGTCTGTGAGTACTCCACATACATCAACAACAGAGAAGTACCACTTCTCCTGCTCGTCGTCCCAAACGGTGCGCACCTTGCGCTCCTCAAATAGTTGTATAGCTTGTTTCTTTGTCATTCCTATTTTCTTTTTATGTGCCTACGCCCCTTATATTTTATTCAGGTCACGCTAAAGCGGTACAAATGTACTCTAAAAACCCGACTCCATCAGCATTCCCGGCCCATTATTTTTCTGCCTACAAAGATAAGAATAAACTTTGAAAAAACGCACTGAAGCGGCATAAAACATGCAAAAATGACCCTCATAACAACTCACTAACGTACCAGAAACATATTCGGTAAAGTGTCAACCATACCAGTAAATCGCCTGTCAAACGCATCAGGAAAAGACACACACCAGCAAAACCAGGAATGATGTCAACGATGTCAGGAAGCATGTCAACTTGTTCAGAAAATCAACTGTCAACTATCAACTATTATCTAACGCTCCCCTTTAGGGGGCTCGGGGGCTTCATTTTTCACTGGCTTATCGCCAGTGAAAATCCTTTCAGCATCGGCACTGCGGGGAGGGCCTTGCCGTTCTCCACCACCGCCATAGCGTAGCCTATGAGCAGCCAGTCCGTGGGGCACTCCCGGGGCGAAGCCAGCACTCTGTCCGGCCCGATGCCCGTGTAGTCCGACACATGGCGGATATACGCCGCCGTATTATTCTCGTTAGCTGGTGCCCAGCGCGACACAATGTCCCTGATGGTCCTGAGCTTATACTTATTATAATAAGTGTTGCACAGGATGCGGAAGGCGGCTCGCCAGCCCCACTCCATCCCACTAAACTGAAAGAACTCCCTATCATTTTGGCAGGAGCATAGCCCCTGCCATTTATCACCGCTTCTGCGGATATTCAACGGATTGTTATTGCGGATCCCACGGGGCTCCTTTAATTCATTATTCATAATGCTCAATTTTTAATTCAAAATCAAATTTTTCACTTTTGACCTGCGGTCGAGCCTGCTCACGCTCGGCAATCGGAAAGCGCGCTTTCCATTGCTCTCGCTCAATCGCAGCCTTCACTTTTCACTTTTCACTTAAATAAATACCACGTGGTTCACTCATAATATTTGAATTTATAATTTTTGAATTAACGTTAACGGGGTTAATTCCCGTTAACGTTTGATTTCGCTTTCTGAAAACTGAATACTGAATACTGAATAACGTACCCTCTGTTTACCCAGTTTCTTAACATTCCCAGTCTTATCTGTTCCCATTCCCTGCTGCCTCCTCACACGCTTGGCATCATCCAATGTAAAGGTATCAGGCAACAGTTCCAGCAGATTACGGGGGCCGCGTGTTCCTATACGTTCCGCAGCGTTGTTGGCCTGCTCAATGGCATCGCCGAAGAACTGCATCTTGCACCACAGGTCATAGTTCAGAGACCAGCGGATGAAGTCCTCGCAGGACTTATCCCACTTGTAATCATTGGCCACGTACAGCACACAGGCTTTCAGATAGGCTATCACATTGGCTCGGAAGGTAAAGTTCTCGTAGGTACGGCTCTGGCTGAGGCGCGAGAAGTCCGCACACTCCTCATTCAGTTTCTTGGCCAGTTTAAAAGCCTGCGGGCAGTCAATCTCGCCACGGGCGGCACAGAGGCGCTCGATGTAGGGCCGCAGCTCCTCGTCAAAGGCGCCGTCATACTCGCCGTACACGGGTATCTCAGAGCCAATCTCACGCTCCGGAATGGTGCAGAAGTTGATACGGCTCAGCGGTCCGTCCGTCAGTACCCGGCTAAAGTACTTCTGTCCCTTCTGAATGGTAGTCGTAGCGTTCCAGTTGAAGCGGATACACACACGCTCCGTCACACTCTGCGTGCCTATACGTGTCTGACCGTAGCGGTTGCCCGGGTCAAAGGCCAGGCACATGATCCTGAACTGCTGACCGCCCGAGCCGTTACCCTTCAGCGCGTCAAACTGGTCTATCTCATTCAGTTTCACATACAGGAAATGCTCGTCCGCCTCTGCCATACGCATCACAAAGGCAGGGTTCGTCATATCCGCATCTATCTCCTGGATAATCAGTCCCTCGGGACGTTTGCGCTTATCCTTGTTGGCACCCTTGGCGTTAATCTCGTCCTTCCACTCCTTCTCACGCTTCATATTCTCCGCGTCGTTGCGGCGGATATCAGCCATGATGTGGTCAATGGGTTCCGAGATACAGTCCTTACCCGCTCCCGTTCCTGCCATCAGGCAGTTCATCAGCGTAGCTTCGTGCAACTTATTATCGATGTATCTGAATCGCGTCCGCCATAGGTGTGTCGCCAGCGCAGGAAACACGGCATGTGCCACCGCAGGCTTGTAGATGTCAGGCGTACGGCTAACCAGCAGCTGAATCAGTGCAGGCAGTTTCTTAGGCATCTCAGGCGGCGCAGCCGATTCTTCATTCTTCACTTTTAACTCCTCATTTTCACCGAGCCTTTGGCTCTGCGTAAAGAGCTGTTCCTGATATTTCAGCAGACGCTGGTTTGGGTTGGTGTAGTTCTGATAGAAGTCGTTTACCAGTTGTTGGATATTGTCATCGTTCCAATGGTCGGGCATCAGCTCCTTCAGCACGGCATTCGCCTCAGCCTTTTTCAATAACTGCGTAGCTCCGCCCAGGAATATCTTAACGGTAGTATGTCTGCCGCCCTCGTTCAGAAAATCCGCCTCTTCAAGCCCTTTCTCCTTCATTACACCCTTGGCGATAAAGCGGACACGGACAGCCTCACCCCGGCCCTCTCCAAGGGGAGAGGGAGTTCTTTCATCTTGTTGGTTCCCCTCTCCTCGGAGAGGGGTTAGGGGTGAGGCTTTTTCATTTTCAAGCCAAGGGCGATAATGTTTATTGGCCTTCTTCGCCCCTGCCGGCACATTCTCTTCCTTGCACATCACGCGCACTTTCAGGCGGTTGTACTCCTGCTCGCACTCCTCAGGGGTCATAGGCTCCGTAAAGAGCTCATCATCCAGATAGACAAGGTCTTCGGGGGTGCCGCTGGTGCTGTACACAATGCGCTGCAGATCCTTCGTACTGGTATCCATCTCTATCTGCAGGATAGTTGCCACACGAACCTGATTCTCCAGTATCGTAGTCCCCGGCACACGCTTACAGACCAGATGCCATCCGCCGCTGGCACTCCTCTCCAGCATCATCAGCCCTATCTCCTCCTTCTTACTTAGGATTAGGTCGCGAAGAGCAACCCCCTCCTGTCCTCCCCGAGGGGAGGAAGTATTAGGCGCCTCGGAGTTCTCCTTCCCCTCGGGGAAGGCAGGGTTAGGGGTCTCATAGCAGTCCACATCATGAAAGAAATAGCTGCCTATGCTCTTGCAACCAGCCAACGCACCCTCCACGTGTCCCAGATTATACGACAACTGCAATAATCTTGCCTTAGCCTTGGCATCGCCCTGGCGAGCCTTCTGTAGGTTATCCAGATTCTCTATAGAGTTGCGCAGCGCCATCAGCTCCTCGCGGTTCCTCACCAGATGGGCATGCTTGTGCCCGTCGTTTGTTATTCTGTAAATCATTTTGCTCTAATTCTTGGATAACGGATTAAGAATGCTGTATTAACTCACGCAACACCTTCTGCGCCACGGCACTTGCCTGACGCACCAGCTGCTGGGGAACCTCGTTCAGCAGCACCTCAGGCATACAGAAGTTAAAATACACCATGTGGTTACGTCCAATGGTAAATGAACTGTTGTCATCACGGAACAGAGGCTTATTCTTCACCCGTTTGGGCACCTGGGTAAGGTAGATGTTACCGTCGCGCATCAGCTGCATCTTACAGCGCCCCTTAAAAGGCTCAGCCTTCACATGGTCTATGCTCATAATCTCAGCTACACGCAGACCGTTCTTTAACTCACCCAGGCTCACCAGAGCCTCATAATTTACATCCTTACACTTCTTTCTTGTTACTTTCTTTTGCATAATCTTTTGCGAATTTCAGAGAGTGAAGGCAGTAGAAAGAATTTGGCCATTTTCACACTAGTGACTTCCTTCACTTTCCTTCGCTCAGATTATTAAACCTTAGTTGATTTTTTTATTAAGTTCCTCCCTTCCCCTCGGGCAAGGACGGAGAGAGGCTTTACTGTCATTTCTCTACCCCGTACTTCATGATAACCTCTGTTAGGATATCACCCGTGGGCCATGCACTGCAATTCATTACTTCATCGCTCAGAGAATGTACATAGATAATACCCTGCCAACTGGTAAAACTGACGGGAACCCTCATTACATAAGGCATCAGTTTCAGCAAATCATTGTTGTAGGAAGTACCTTCCCAGTCATCAAAGTCCAGGTGCAAGCGGCCCTCATGGATTTTTCTGATAGCATGTTTACCATGTTTCTGAATCATCCTGATAAAATTCTGAGGGTCTCTGCGTGCCTCCTCCACTTTTCTCATTACCTCTTCTCTGTTCAATTCCTTCTTTACCATAATCCTTAATTAATTAATGTATTCAACATCTGTTGCTACAATGTCCTGGTAGAATGACCCGTTTGCCTCATGCGTCTGGAAACGCAGGCTGGCTGCTACCGTCCGGCCCTTGTCAAACTTGCGCAGGGCAAGGTTGCCGAACATGGCGCACAGGTATTCATCCTCGTAATCACCACCCAACTCACGGAGTCGGATATAACACTTGGCCAACTGGCCGTTTTCCTGTTTCTTACTGGGCACATATACAGGCTCTGTCTGTGCCACAATCTTTAAAATCTTTGTTTGCATAATCTTATATTATTTAAATGGTTATAATATTTATGGTATCATAGTTTTAAGTTAAATACGCCCGGCCTACCAGGCGTTTCGGGTTGTAGCAATAAGAGTTAGAGCGCTTGTCATTTGTTTGACGATGCAAAGGTACGGGCAAAAAAAATCCCAACCCAGAGATATTCTGAGTTGGGAATGATATTGGGAAAATGGGAACGCTATTGGGAAAACGCCTCCCCTTTTTACGCTATTTTAAGCTCCTTCATTAAAGTAACGGCAACAATCAACTGCTTCTGAGAATACTGATCAGCAGTGTTCAGGTAGTTGGGCCAAAGCGACACATTCTGAGGCAATTTATTAAGTGTAACCTTTCTGAAGTTCTCATATATACAAGGCAAACGCAAATCATCCGAACCGATATTCCTCATAGACTTTTCAAAATCCTTAGCCTTGGAAGGAAAGCCACAGAACTGAGACAAGACCCTGAAGACAGCATACCATTGGTCATAATCATGCATCAGGTATTTCCCCCTTTCATCCAGGCACGCCTGCAAAGACTCAATCGCTTCAAACACCTCCTGCTCTGTCCTTGTAAGTTTCTTGCCAGCATCATTTATCTGAATACCGATACCACCGGCGGCAACCCCGTTCACCTCATACTCCACATGCTTATGAGCCACAAAGTCACCTTCCACCTTAATACCACTATTAGCTATCGCCTGCAGTATCCTTTGTAAATCATCCTGATTCATCATACAACCTGATTATTGTGATTATTGCCCATACCCGTGTCCACATTCTTATGAACGACTAAATCACCGTTTATTACAAGATGAAGATGCTGAACGCCCCCTAACAAGCCCTCCAATTCATCACAAGGGATAAAGTCCCGGTTTCGGATAATTCCATATGCAGTTAAGCGTTTCTTTAAATATTTATATAATATCATATTTTTTTTATTGAAGTGTATTTATGACCATGAAAAAGGCACAGAAAAAAAGGGGCCGAAATGCCTTCCGGCTGCCATTATACTTCAAGGGCAAACAATCTGTCTGTGCCTCCTCCTTTTAATAATTTGAAAAAATCTAATGTATGGCCCAGCGTATCCGCCGTAGCCCATGTGTTGTTAAATGTGTAGATATTTCCGGTTCGTAATAAATCTTCTTAAATGTTTAATGTTAGTGTTATTTGATAAAAGAGCGTGGGGCACCATTTGTACAGATTACTCCGTCAGGTCAGCTACAACCATCATTCGCAACCCAGAACAGCAGATGCCCACGCCCCATAGGGAGTGAGCATTCAGCTTTCCTTTCACGAATGATTCCTTTGCCCATTTCTGGGCGTGTAGCTGTTTGACGGAATGTCCGAAAAAGCTTAGCTCTTTTATCTTTCTCAAAAGTACTGCGAAATTACCAAAAATCCGGCACTCTCGCAAATTCTGTAGTTGTTATGTTTTCTTATTTATAAATTTTGTGTGATTTTGTACTGAATTGGTGCGTATATGATAGTTTTTGTATAGAGGTTATGATTTAAAATATATTGTAATACATACCGCTATAACAGAAATGGCGACAGAAACACAGGCAGCGTAAAATGCCCTTCGCGCAAGTTTTCTGCTTGCCTCCGCTTCCAAAAGATTGGCGGCAATTATATGATACGTTTGGGCCTTATAAGCCTCTATTCCTTTTTCGGTGATATAAACCAGTTCTAAATCTCTTACATTATCCAATTCACAAATAATCAGCCCAAGAAAAATCATTTCCTGAATCCACCTGTTAACATCTTCTGCTGGATGTTCGCTTTCTTTTATCAGATTAGACGTATAGATACTTTTGTCGATGTATCCAATGTTAATTCTTTCTGCTCTCCTGAACATTTTGTATTGCACCAAACGGTCTAAGGCCCAAGCAAAGAAGAGGAACTTTGATACATTGTTTTTCAAAAGTTTCTTTCTGCTCGCCACTAACTGATAATTAGCTAATCTCTGTTTCATAGGAGGTGTAAAATTTTATGCTGCAACCCAGCCAAATCCCTGTATAGCCATATCCATAAAGTGACTCAGCAGCAGATTAGTCTTGCTGTCAAAAGATAATTTGTCGTAGCTCTCTGGTAAATCTTTATCAAGCGATTCCTGTATCAAATCATAGACTTTTTGCCTTGGTTGATCATCTTTGTACCAATCTACCACCAGAACATTTTTCTTTTCTGCTTTTAACTTCTGATATAGATTCTTGGAAGCCAATATTACCTTTTGCTCTTCCGCCTTGGTCAGTTTCTTCCCCTGAATCAATAAATCATATATTTCAAGTTCCTCTTCTTCAAGTCCCATTTCTGCAGAGCGAGACTGTTCACCTTTCAGACTTTCTATCAGTTCTACCAACTTATTGTAGTATTCCTGATTCTCTGTAGCGCCTGCATTATAGCGGTCAATGATATTTCTATATCTTTCAGAGAAAGAAACACGTGTAGTGTTCTTGTTTATCATCTGCTTCAGCACCTTTTCTATATAGGCACGAAGGTCATCTATCTCCAACTGCTTATAAGGTGTCTTGTTGATTTCTTTTTTGATGGCTTCTATATCCAACTTGCTCAAATCAATCACCTCACCTTCATGAATCACAAATTCAGAATTGGGGCCTGCAGTTGCTGCTGTCACACTATGATCTAACGTTTCACCAAGTCTCTTCTTTGCCTTGCTCAGCTTTTCATCATCTATCAAGTTACAAGCAAGTCCGTAGAGATAGTTCAGCGGAGCAAACTTACTGTTCTCCCATCCGCGTTCAAATATCTCTGGCTTACTGGCATCATAAAGATTGATTAGCAGATTACTGAGGGCATTGAAACGGGTCTTGGTATCATCTTTCTCGATTATCTTCATGTATGCCTGACGCAATTGTTCCAACCTATCCAGCGTATTGCTCTCCCCAATGATTTCTTCAATATTGATGCCTAAGCCTAAAAGGAAAGAGTCACATTCATTAATGCAATCATCAAGGGTTTCTATAAGTTGGTCAATATCTTTTGCTGGGTAATCATCATCATCTGTTGTTGCATAGTCGCTCAAAGCCTCACGCATATACTTAAAGACATTCACATAGTCCACGATGACGCCACTTGTCTTACCTGGGAATACACGATTAGCGCGAGCAATAGCCTGCATCAACGTATGGCTCTTCATCGGCTTGTCAAGATAGAGTGTCGAGAGTGAAGGTACGTCAAAGCCTGTTAGCCACATAGCGCATACAAATACCAAGCTCAGAGGGTCATCCTTATCTTTGAATCTGTCTTCAATGCTATTCCCTTCTGGCGTAATCGCATTCATCTTTTCACGATACGGTTTGATATTCAGACCTTGCTTCTTGAATATTTCCTCTTCGCCATTTTCTTCACTAATTACTACTGCCATTTCTACCTTATTCATGTAGTCAAGCATAGCAGTCAACTCGTCACGTTTTTCTTTGGTTTGTGCTTGATTGCGTTCCTTTACTATCTCTTTCTTTTCCTCTGACCAATAGTGCTGCACTTTCTCATACATCTTTACAGCAGTAAACTTGTCAACACTCACCACCATACCCTTTCCAAAGAAACCTCTCCTTGGGAAATGATGGGCAATATCTTTGGCTATCTTTTCCAAACGATCATCTCTCTTGATAACTTCAAGAATACGAGAGCCGCTATTTTCAAGCATTTCCTTCTCTTTGTCATTCAGATTTTCGTTTTCTATGATGTTAACCACATCATCATCAAGCCAGTTATTAGTAAGTGCTACTTCGGGTACTCGTCTGCTATAGAACAATGGAACTGTTGAACCATCATCAATAGCCTGCGAAAAGTTATATTCTGAGACGTATTCACCAAACCATTGGTTAGTCAAGCGCTTACTGCCCAGCAATGGTGTACCAGTAAAGGCTATATAGTTGGCATTAGGCAAGCCCGTATGCATATTCTCTGCTAGTTGCTTGTATTGCGTTCTGTGTGCTTCGTCCACCAACACAAAGATATCATCACGCTCTGACAATATAGGATATTTCAGTGTCTTGTCAAACTTAAACTTATGAATCAACGTGAACACCATAGGCTTGTTGCTCGTTAAGAACCGACGCAACTGCTCAGAGTTCTTAGGCTGGCACTCTTCTTTCTCGCCTATTACCTCAGCCCTTACAAAGTTCTTATGAATCTGATTGTCCAAGTCTTCTCTATCCGTGACTATCAGGAAAGTAAAGTTACCATTCAGCTTCCTCTTCACTTTCCTTACAAACATCACCATCGAGAAACTTTTGCCTGAGCCTTGTGTGTGCCAGAATACACCCAATTTGTGTTTGAGAAGTTCACGATTCTTGGCATTCTCCATCAAGTTATTTACACCCAGGAACTGATGGTTCATAGCGATAATCTTGGTTCGCTTATTATTGAAGAATACGAAGTTCTCAATATAGTCAAGCAATCTGTCTTTCTTAAACAATCCATCCATCAAGTATTTGATAGATATACCTTCTTCACCTATCAGCTTTCGATTAATCTTCTCTTTTTCATCGTCAACGCGCAACCACTCAAAGAAAAATTCGTAATCAGCATTCCAAGCACCCAATTTGGTCTTTATGCCATTTGAAATGGCACAAATTTGATTCATGGCGAATATATTGGGGATAGCTTCTCTGTAGTCAAGCAGGTTTTTGTTGTATGCCTGTTCCATCTTGACTGTTGAGTTCTTCAGTTCTATAAAGACAACTGGGAGACCGTTGATAAACAACAGCACATCAGGACGACGATAACCAAAATGCCCCTTTATCCACATCTGATTAACGCAATGGAAGTCGTTGTTGTCGATATTATCAAAGTCTATCAACTTAACAATTTCAAAGTCGTCACCCTTCTTTGTTCTTGTGTCAATCTTGATGCCATTTCGAATCTTGTTGTAGAACTTGTAGTTGGTGTCAACCATATCCGTACCTGAATAGTCCTTGCGAAAATCTTGCAGAATACTATCCAGATATTGTAGGGGAACATTGGGATTCAGCCTCTTTAAAGCATTATAAAACACCTTAGGCAAAATGCACTCAGAGGCATTGGCGCGACCTGTTTTACTGACATCATCTCTTTTGTCAGGACTTGGGTCGCACTCTATACGTTTCCAGTCAAATTCTGGAGTTGACAGGTGTTCACATATCGCCTGTTCTATATCGTCTTCGCTGATAAAGTGTTTCATATAGGTCTTTAGTTTTAGTTCGTTTATACTTCAAGTTTCCCAGACATCAAGCGTGGAAGGAGTAGATCACGCTGGCGGGAGAGGAGAGAAGACTCTTGGTGAAGAGCATTTTTCTCTTTTTCAATTCTTCGCATGAAAGAAGCGAAATTCCTTTGCAAACAGACATCAGGAACAAGTATTTTCATAGAAGAAAAACGCCCCCAATGACGTTTATATTCTTCAGTCACAATTAATTTGTGAGTAGCATAGAATAACCAATAATCGTCCACTCGTTCACTATCGTTTGTCGTAAATGGTATTACATTCTCTCCAAGAGAGAAATCACACGTCATTATTTGGAACTTACATGAATGATCCCCAAATAGCAAAATTGGCTTATTATAATTAGCCTTGTGAGAGGGGGCATTATTATGAAAACCTAAATATTCATCTGTTGATTGATCAATCACAATTACTTTTCCTTCTTTTTCTAATTCAAATTCTTTGTATGTTCTATTAAAAGGAAGACGCTTTACAACATTTTTTATTTTCCAGACCTTCCACCCCTTTGGCAATCCATTTTCAAACTCTACCTTTTCGTGACCTGGGAAGCGGAAACGGACAAACCACTCTTTATAGAGATTTTCTGCCATTTGCTCCAATAAGCGAATCCTACGATTGTTGTTCTCTATCAGATTATCGTAGGCAGTAAGAATAGAGGCAATGTGACACTGTACAGGAAGAGAAGGCGCATCTAATTTTACATTTAGTATATCATTGGCAGAAATATTAGGCTGCCCTGCACCAATACCCAATGAATATAAATATTTTTCAACAAAAGGCATAGACATCCAATAGTATAAGAAACCATTATCTTCAAATTTTGGTCTTACAATAGCTATTCGTTGATTAACAATAAAAACACCATTGCATTCAAACATTTTTCCTACTCGACCAACACTTCCGGCACCAGTCATAGCAATTAAAAAATCCTTCTTTTGCAATATATATCTCTCAAGTTTTTTTGTTATTTCACCATTATAATATGAATCAACTTCTTTTGTGACATATCTCCTTTGAACATTGCCTATTTTCAATACAGGTATTCCAATTGAAACTAATTCCTCAGACGGGAAAGCATAACCGGAAAAAGCTGTCGCCCAATCTCTTATCGTTGTTTCCATATTACTCCTCCCCAAACAGTTCTTTTATGTTCTTATCAATCTCTGCCTGAATAGCGAGTGCTTCATCATTCAGCTGCTTAAACTCAGCATTAAGGCCTTTCATAGTTTCAGCAAATTCAGCCTCTGTCATACCGTCATCCTCAATAACAACACCTACATAGCGACCAGCATTGAGTGAATAATCTTGGTCTATGATGCCATCCTCTCCTTCAAGTTTTGCCACCTTGCAAAGTCCTATTACATCATGATATTTGCCATCTGGCCAACGTTCCAAAAGCCAATCAACCTGACTCTGCCAATATGCTTTGAGCTTTACATCCTTGTCCTCACTTGTTTCTGGCGCTTTTTCAAGATTGCGTTTGTATTCATCTACCAGCGCCCAGAAGCTATCTGAATCGCCTTCATAAAGTCTGCTGATTATTCCAAGATTCTTGATCTGTTCATCAGAGAACTTTCTATGCGCCCTATCTACCTGAGTAAAAATGTTTCTTGCATCAATAAAGAGAATTACATCTCTGTTGATTCGTTGCTTATTGAAGAACCAAAGAGTAGCAGGCAATGTGACAGTAGAGAACATATTGCTTGGAAGAGTCACCATCTGACTGATGATGCCATCCTCAATCATCTTTTTACGAATCTCCAACTCTGAACCTCCAGCATCGCTGGCTGAATTTGCCATTACAAGAGCTGCTTTGCCATTATCATTCAGGGCTGTTGCGAAATAACCTATCCAAAGGTAGTTTGCATTGGGCACAGTCTCTTTCTTGTCACCCTCCTTCTTTCCGCCTTTCTTCGTCTTATTACGAGGTACTCCGTAGGTGTTGAAAAGTCGATTGTCTTGAACTTTATCCACAACAACCTCATCCACATTGAATGGAGGATTAGCCATAACATAGTCGAACTTGCCAAAAGCATCGTATGGGTCACTATAGAAAGAATTTGCCTCAGTAATCTCACCTCGAACATTGTTCAGTAGTAAATTCATTTTCCCCAACTTTGTTGTATCTGGGTCTTTCTCCACACCATAACAACGGAAGTTCATCAAGTCCTGATTAGTGGCATTGTGACGATGCATATATCGGGCTGCCTGAACAAACATACCACCAGAACCACAGGCTGGGTCTAAGAATTTCTTATCGCCAGTTTGAGGTTGCAGCACTTCAACCATGTATTGCACAACACTTGCAGGGGTATAGAAGGTACCACCTCCTTGTCCTTCTGCAAGGGCAAAGTTTCCAAGGAAATATTCATAGATTTCTCCAAAGAGGTCAATCCCAATATTCTCTGGTATATCCATGAAGATGCGAACGATACGACTCAGCAATTCAGGGTCTTCTTCAGGCACCAACTGGCCATACACCTCTTTGGGGAGTACGCCATTCATGCGTGGATTCTCCTGTTCGATAGCCTCCATTGCTTCCTTGACAAGTTTTGCCTTTTCTGCATTATCTGGAGCATCGTTGATAGCAGAGTAGTATGCCTTTTCAGGAAGGAAGAAACCACATTTTGCAATAGCAACATCCTTGTAGGTTTTCTCCATACGAGTACCTTTATACTTGTTGTACTCAGCTTCTATTTCTTCTTTATGCTGTTTAAAAAGAATGTCTGCATATCTAAGGAAAATCAATCCCAGGATGGGCTGACCATATTTGTTTGCAGCAAGATGAGCACTCGAACGCAGCATATCTGCTGAGTGCCAAAGGTTATCTTTTAACGTTTTTAGTTCTTTATCAGTCATATTTTATTTATTTCATTTATTTCCTTGGAGCGTCGTAATAATCATAATCATGGGTCAACAGAAAGCCGCCTTCTTTTTACAACTAATTTCAAAAATTCTCCTCAATATATGTTAGCAGATTCTTCAACTCTTTCTTTGAAAGATTCATCGCACCCATAGGAGCACCCTTTAATCCCCTGTCAATCAAATTGGCTAAAGAAAGGCGCTTACTGTTAGTTTCACCCGTCAGTATCATATGAGCATAAAGTTTGTCGCTCTCATCTGAGTTTAGAGGCCCACCACCTTTCACAAACTCGTTATCATTGTCCATGACCTGGTTATAAGGCAGGTCAGCCTCTTTTACTCTGAAGCTGAAACGTATTGAACTTTCAGGGGCTGCACCATAGATATAACCTGTATCGCCAGCCTGAAAATGGAAATGTTGGGTCCAGTAAACCTCTCCATACTTGTCATAACAACCTTTCAGGTCAAAGAACTTTTTGTTGTATGGAATCAGCCAAACTCTATTTTCACCGGCCTTGCGGACTTCCTTCTTACTTTCCGTTTCGGCTCCGCATGATGAAGCAGATTGATAAACCTCCTCAATCACTGCATCATCCAGCAATGTGGCAACTTCACGGAATATCTCAAGAGCTACTTCCGGCTTGACATTAAAGAACTCGCGCTTCTTCTCAATCCTAAGATTGGTGAAACGCTCAATATAATGGTGTACCAGTTTCTCTGCTTCATTATACTTTACCGTCTTCAAGGTGGCAAAGGGTTCAAAAGGAAGGGGCAATGACGTATTATAAAGGGTACGCAAGCGTTCCTCCATATTGGTGGTCTTGCCAATCTTTATCCAGTCTTCACGAAAACTGGGATTGGTGAGTATATAAACGTATCCAACTTGTTTCTCTGCCATATCTCGTGTTATTAGTTTCGTTCTCGAATGTTCAATGCTCAATGTTGTTTAATTCATCTTCTCTCTCTTCATCTCCTCCACCTCATTCAGCATATCCTTGGTATCGAAAGCGGCGAGGTAGTGATCAAGTATCTTGTAGTAGGCACTCTCTACGGCATCCTTTTCCTCTGGCCCGTTAACGAGCTCCTGAATAGAATGAATATGCGCAGCTGACAGCTTAGCCAGAGCGGCAAGCATATCGGCACCTGTAAGGTGGCGCTGATTTAAAATGTCATCCAGCTGGGATAGCATCTCTTCTGTAACAGCTGTAACTGCGTCTTCATCCCATAGGGGGTCATTAGAGTAATCGTCTACTTGCATATATAATGTCAGTTTAAGTTCTAGTTTAAAACCTCCGCGAACTTCACAGCGGACGGAGGGGCTGAAAAATAATTCTTTTTTCAGGATAACAACTTTGTCTAAAATTCTATGCTGATATTGCCCTCCCATTCCGTATTGATAAGGAAGTCACCCGCCAGGATGCCTGCTTTAACAGCGGCATCATGGATATTGGAACGGATGTCCGGATAAATGGGATCTGCCTTCTCCCCGGGGTTCTGGGCAATATACGCATTAAACTTGTTTGCAAATAAGGGGATGCTGTCAGCCTGCACTAAGGTAAGGTTGCAGGACTCAAAGTACAGCTCTTTCATGCGGGGTGATGAGGTGGGAATATCAGGATTCTCACAACCCGTAACGGCCATCAGCACACACAAGCATAAAAAAACCTGCCGCAACGGGCCGAAGCCCGAAGCAACAGGGTGTGAAACAAATTTTATGTGGCACTGAATATGATGCCACACTCCTAAAAACTGTAGCCGAGTCGCGAAGTATGACTTATCTACTCCTTCCCAAACTGGGGGGGGTAAAATATTATTTCTTAATTGATTATATGTCTTAGTAAATATTTTCATTCGTAATTTGTTGTCATTTGTGGTACAAAGATACGAATAAGCGAGAGATAAACGAAATAAATCCGAATTTATTTCTTTATCCGAGCGAAAGTCTCTTCGAGGCGAAAGCCTCAAAGAGTGCAAACCGAGAGAAAACGAACGAGTAGCGAGTGCAAATAGTCAACTTTTTCAGTAAAAGCGTCCACCTTTTCAGTACGGAAGGTCAACCAATTCAGCATGGCACTATGCAAGAAAGATAACGTAACAAGCTGAAAATAAGTCATATAGGAACTGTTTCAGTTGTTTCAGTTTCAGTTGTTTCAGTTTCCAAAATGAGCGGATTAGATTTTACTATTATATTATATTATATATTATATAATATAATATAATAGTAACTACAATTTCGACTTCTAAAACAAAACTGAAACTGAAATAACTGAAACAACTGAAATACGGAATACAGCTGTAAAAAAAATTAGAAAATAATCATCAAAATATTTTGTCATTCTAAAAAATTGTTGTACCTTTGCATTGTCAAAAGAAAGAAATAGTAAAATGCTCCCACACGAGGCCGTAAAAATTCCCACGTGCACTAAGAAGATTTCCCTCACGAGAGCC
>JAEEGK010016347.1_pt1 | contig 16328 bp, 19 predicted proteins | sample 8958771 | NCBI WGS metagenome assembly JAEEGK01 (sample SAMN16246547, study PRJNA631951) | gut metagenome | biome: gut microbiome; feature: rumen; material: SC-attached | host: Bos | place: Iran: Karaj | collected 2018-10 | reverse complement strand
TTGTTAACTACTATATGGAATGGTACCCGATGACGCTTCGGGAAGCGCAGCAATATGTGATTAGCCAGCGTTCCGAGCAAGCATGAAGCTGATATGAGCCGCCCCTGTTTGGGGCGGCATTTTATAGCTCGATAATTTTGCCGGTCTGAAGGTTTTTGGCGGTGAATTTTTGGCTGAGGACTTCGTCGTTACCAATTACGGCGGCATATTTGGCGATTTTGCTGGCGCGATTAAATTTGTCGCCAAGCTTGCGATCGGATAAGTCTACATCTACGGTTTTACCCTGTTCGCGGAGTTTGTCTGCAAGCTCAAAACTAGCTTCGTATTCGTTTTCGCTAATTGGCAAAATGACATAGTCGACGGGTTGCTTGGTCTCAATATTAATGAGATTATATTCGCGCAATACGAAAAATAGGCGCGTGAGGCCAATTGAGCCGCCGACGCCTGGGAATTTCTGATCGGTAAAGTTGCTGGCGAGATTTTCGTAGCGTCCACCGCCGGAAATGCTACCGATTTCGCGATAATCTTCGAGCATAATTTCGAACACAGTGCCAGTATAATAATCGAGGCCGCGAATAATCATGAAATCAATAATGCAGTTACCAGTTCCCTTTTTGGCGAGAATATCAAAGACGATTTTGAGCTCGGAGAGACCATCGGCGACCGATTCGGTATTGCCCATGATTTCTTTGAGCTTTGCTTCGATTTCTTCGTAGTTTCCACGCGTGAACATAAATGCGGTAACTTTGTCGACTTGGTCATCGCTGAGGCCAAGCTCGCGAAGTGCTGCAGTGCTTTTTTCTACGGGCACTTTTTCGGCGTGATCAATAATGTTGGAAATCTCGCTAGTTTTTTCGGACAAGTTTAGCGATTTCAGGAAGCCGGCTAAGACTTTACGGTTGCTAATGCGGATGAGCATTTTGGGCAGCTTGAAAGTTTTGAGAGCGTCATAAATACAGGCGATGACTTTGGCGTCGTAGGCGATCGGTAGTTTTTCGCGACCGATAATGTCAGCATCGCATTGGTAAAATTCGCGGAAGCGTCCACGCTGCGCGCGTTCGCCGCGGAAATTACGATTAATTTGAGTAACCTGGAATGGGAAAGCTAAATCATTATTATGCTCGACGACGTAGCGCGCGAGCGGTACGGTGTGGTCAAAGCGCAGGGCTTGGTCGGCGGAGTCGGCCGACTCGGCAGTCTTGCTGACCATATAAATTTGCTTTTCAGTATCGCCGCCAGCTTTAGCAAGTAGAATGTCGGTGCGTTCAATAATCGGCGTTTCGATACTCAAAAAACCGTAATGATGATATACGTCGCTGATGCTTTGTTTGAGCTGGTCAAAAACTGCCTGCTCGGTTGGTAGTAGTTCTTGCATGCCAGAAAGTGGCGACGTATTAAATTTCTTCATAGCTATATTTTACCATATAGCTATCTGTTAGCAATCTTGGCTGCGCGTTAAATTGCGTCGAGGTATCTTTGGATTTTATTGTAATCGCTAATTACATTGGAGCTATCGCCGTTCATGCTGTATGCGCAAATATCTATGGCGCTATCGCCATCGTATACGCGAAAATAGGTTTGATCTTGCGTGTAGCAGTGGTCGTAGTTTTCATGCTTAAATGATTCGATTTTCGGATTTGTAGATACGCTTTTTGCGGAAACATTGGCAATGGGCGTTTGAACAACGGCAATATAAACGGTTTCATCGTCGGCACCTGTGTGGTAGTGGAGCTTAACGTAGTTCTCGCCGACTTCATTGATATGGCTATAATCTTTAATGTATTTTCCATTTGGATATCTCAGGCGAGTGGCCATATCTTCAATGTATGGACTACCGTTATCGTCGCTAATAGTCATTGCGACTTTTGCCAGTATGCTGCGCGCAGTGCTATCGTCGCGCACATCAATGTCTTCTGAAACAAATGGATTGATAGTGTAGGAGATAAGTTGTCCGTTCTTGGTGCTGCTATAAAATGTCCATACGGAGCTTTTTGTGATAAGCAGAGTCTTTGCCCCTGACAGATAGTCGCTGTGGCAGTTTTTGTCATTCTCGCAGTCTTGATTGATGGTCTCGATAGTTTTATTTGCGTCTTTGGCGTTTGCGGACTCGATGAGAATCGGGATTTTCTTTCCATTATGATCAAAATTAACGCGAAAGCTGAAGTTGCCGCCGAAATAGTTGTATGGATTCTGTTTGGGGACATGTTTTATCGTAATATCTTTAGTTCCCGTGAATGATATGCTTGCATAACTAAAGCCTTTGTTTATGTCTTCGAATGTATATTCAGTTTGCTTTAGGCGAGTTCCGTCTATATATTTGAACGAGTCGTCGAAGTTGACAACGCCGGGGGTGTTATTAGCAGTTTCTTGATTTGAGCCTTTAGGGCTATTAATAATGATAAGCGCGACAATGACGGCGGTGACGATAACCATTGCTATCAACGAAATGGTAATAATGAGTGGGGCTTTGCTTTTTGGGGTGTTTGCGTTGTTTTTCGTCAAAAACGGCGATGTATTTTGTTCTGCGTTCATAGATTAATTTTAGCATTGCTTATGGCGCCAAAAAAGCAATGTGCTGTATAAATTTGGCTTTTTATCGCTTTTTTAAAACAGATATGTTATACTACATTCATTGTGGCTCTGTAGCTCAGTTGGTAGAGCAGAGGCCTGAAGAGCCTTGTGTCGTTGGTTCAAGTCCGACCGGAGCCACCAGAGAAATTATTGTTTTTAACCAAAAGACTGGCGAGATGCCAGTTTTTTGTTAGGAGATTGGCGATTGTTATGTTGTACCCGTAGCAGCTGAAAAAGCGCCCGACGAGATGCCGAGCGCGAGTGTTTAACCGAAGAGTTTGTACAGGATTTCGCCGAGACGGTCGAGAAAACCTTTCTTCTTTTTGGGATCCTTTTTTCCTCCGGAGCCAGTGATTTTTGGATGCGGCGAAAAGAAGACGCCGGGCATGCCGAATATGCCGGGCATGCGAAATTGTAGAACTCTATTGTTAAGTTTAAGTGCGATTTCCATTTATAATACCCCCTTTCGAAATATGGCTATATTTTAACATAAAAATTAGTGTTCCGCAAACAATAGCATGGCGTTCAATAAAAATGCTAATATATAGATAGATAATCTTTGCAACGGTGTACGAGTAATTGAAAGGAGTTTTTCGGTGAAAGATAATAAGATATTTGATTTAATTGAAGCGGAGAAGCAGCGCCAGCGCGAAGGCCTAGAGCTAATCCCGAGCGAGAATTATGTTTCGCGCGAAGTGCTAGAAGCGATGGGGTCGGTCTTTACGAATAAGTACTCCGAAGGATATCCTGGTTTTAGTGATTTGGACGGTTCGGATGATGATGTGTTGGCTAATGAACCGACGAATTATCGCTATTATGGCGGTCAAGAAAATACTGACAAAGTTGAGCGGTTAGCGATTGCGCGAGCGCGCAGATTATTTCATGCCGATCATGCAAATGTGCAGCCGCATTCTGGCGCTCAGGCAAACAATGCCGTCTATAATGCGTGGCTGGATCCCGGTGATACGGTTCTTGGTATGGATTTGGGCCACGGTGGTCATCTTACACACGGTTCACCGGTAACGCAAAGTGCAAAAATTTATAACTTCGTAGCCTATGGGACTGATCCGGAAACTGGTGATATTAATTATGAAGAATTGAAACAACTTGCGGCTCAATATCAGCCGAAGATTATTTTGGTTGGCTATTCGGCGTTTTCGAAGATTCCAGATTTTGAACGAATTGTAGAGATTGGCAAAAACATTCCTAATTGTTTATTGATGGCCGATATGGCTCACGTGGCGGGCTTGATCGCCGGTGGTGCACATCCGAATCCGCTCGATTGCGGTTTTCATGTTATGACAACTACTACGCATAAGACATTGCGTGGCCCGCGTGGTGGCTTAATTTTGAGCCGTGGCACGGTGGGTAATCCATTAAAGAAGCCTGAGCGTACTTTGGATAATATTCCAACATTGATTGACCGCTCCGTCTTCCCTGGCACGCAAGGTGGCCCGCTAATGCACATAATTGCTGCTAAGGCAGTAGCTTTCTATGAGGCGGAACAAGTTTCCTTCCAAAATTATGCTCGTGACGTCGTGAGCAACGCGAAGGTTTTGGCGGATACGTTAACGACGCATGGATTTAAGATTGTTGGCGGCACAACTGAAAATCATTTGATTTTGATTGATATGATGGCGTCATTCGGTATCGATGGCAAGATTATGGAAATCATGATGGATAAAGTTGGTTTGACATTAAATGCAAATGCGATTCCGAACGACACTCTGCCACCATTCAAGCCTTCTGGGATTCGCCTTGGCACGGCTGCAATTACGACACGTGGCATGAATCGTGCCGAGATGGTAAAAATTGGCGGTTGGATGCGCCGTTTGGCGGAAATTAGTGTTGAGATAAGTGGCGGAAAGCAGCCAGAGGCGGCATTCGCGAGTGAGTTAGCTGCGATTCATGAAGAAGTACGGCAAATTGCCGAAATCTTCCCTATTCCAGGAATATAAAAAAGATCGGACGCGCGAAGGCGTCCGGTTTTTTAGTTATCGTTTTGCGCGTTTTACGGCTTCTGCCGCAAAGAAACAGATTATCGCCAGGATTGGCAGTAGCGCCGTCAGTACGAAAAGCAATTTCACCTCTCGCGCCTTCTCCACGAGACCAAGAACTTCATTGAGGTCCCAGTTGCATGCGGATAATGCAATGAGGATTATTGCATGCTCCCCGAAGAGGAGGTACCACGATCGGTAGCGCAGATTCGCCTCCAATTCGTTGCTGGTTTTGGGGAGTGCCGCCCTTGACAGGAAGCATGATCCGAGGCAGATAACGAAGTTGAGGATGCTCGAAGCATTCCCCCAAGAAGCTTGGAGCGCGATAGTGAGAAGCGTGGGGGTCACCATGATGAATAGTGCTCCAAAATATTGCACATAGTATGGTAGTTCCCTCCACTTGTTAGCTATGTCTTTGCATTTGTTAACCATGCGAGACGTTGCCACCTCCTTTTTTGAAATGATTTATAAAGTACAGAATATAGTTCTATTATACCATATGTGCCAAAAATAGTCAAGTTTAGGCTTTGTAGCGAAGTTATAGATTGGTTCTGTTGTTTAGTGCTGAAGTTAAGGTGATTTGATCGGCATATTCGAGTGAGACGCCAAGCGGTAGGCCGCGAGCCAAACGAGTGATTTTTAACTCGGGATACTTTTCGTGGAGGAGTTTTTCGAGTAAAACGGCAGTAGATTCGCCTTCTACTGATGGGTTAGTGGCGATAATAACTTCGTTGACGGAGTCGTTCTCGATGCGTTCAATTAATTCTTTGATGTGGAGCTTGTCGGCCGTGATCCCGTCCATTGGCGATATGGCTCCACCAAGTACGTGGTAGGTGCCAGTAAAGGCTTTAGTATGCTCGATTGCGTAAATATCGAGTGGTTCCTCAACGACTAATACGGTGCTCTTATCGCGAGTGGGGTCATCATAGAGTGGCGAGACTTGTTCGCTAGCGTCCATGATAGCAAAAGTAATCGGGCAGTTTTTGACGCCGGAATGCAGGTTTTCTAGCGCGTTGGCGATTTTATCCGAAATGTTGCTATCTGCTTTTAGTAAAAAGTAAGCATAACGTTCGGCCGTGCGCGAGCCAACGCCAGGTAGGCGCCCGAGGGCGTCAATTAAATCATTCAGTGCGCTAGGAAGCATAATTACATGCCAAAGTTGCCAAGTGCGCCCATAAGTGGCTTCATCTTGTCGGTTGCGATTTCTTGTGCTTTGGCGTAGCCGTCGCGCATGGCGTTTTCAATCCAGCGCTCAAGCTCATGAATGTCGTCGAGGTCAATTTTTTCTGGATCAAGTTCAACTTTTTTGATTTTTAGCTCACCGGTAATTTGGATAACTACAGCGCCGTCGCCAGCTTCAACTTCGACGATCTCATTCTTGAGTTCCTTTTGCGTTTTGCGCAATTGGTTAATCATTTTCATTTGGTCCATAGTGGCACCCATAGTCTAACTCCCTTGTTTTTCAGTAGTAATTTTTTCGTATATGTATAGTCTAGCAGAATTTAGCCTCTTTGGCGATGTAATAATCTGTTTCAACTCGAGTTTCTCGTCTTTTAGAGGTTCACCAAGGGAGGCGATTGGTAGATCGTTGCGCTCGGGAATCTCGGACATAATAGTCAAATTGTTTTTCGCCTCAAGTAATTTATAGAAATCATGATCTTTATGCGTGTCGGCCATAATTAGTACTGTGCCGCTTTTTAGGTTTTCGCTAATAAGAGTAATGTCATTATTAAAATTGTTTGCGACTGAAGGCGTGTAATGATAACCGAAAATAAAATGAGACAAGTCTGAATAAATAATGAATAGCACAATGACTACTATTGGGAGTGCGCCAATGATATGAGCGTATGGATTCTCTGGGAAAAGCGAATGCCATTTTTGAATAATTGACTCAATACCGGCAGTCGTGAGGATGGCGATTGGAATAATGATAGATATGGCGGCATTTGGATTAAAACCAGCTACAATGATGGAGTAGATGATTAGGAGACTAACAATAGTATTGCGCGTGGTAAACAGCTTCCCCATTGAGGCTAAGGCGCCAATAATAATTAGGGAGACCGTGGCGAGACCAAATAACGGAGCGAGATAAACGCTGTCGTAGGCGCTGATAAAGCTAAAGAATGGCGCGAAAGAGTTTGAAATATTGTCGATATAAGTGTTTATGTTCTCTGTAAATATTAATCGTACGGGAACGGAAGAGTTGAAGACGCCGCTGATAACTAGTGGCGCAATAAGTATTGCGAAAATGCTGATACTTAAGATGAGCTGGTAAACTTTTATTTGCTTGAGCGATGCGCGCATATCTTTGTGAGTGATGCCGGCAATGGCGATGCCGAGTGCGATATAGATCATGTGTGGCGTATAGAGCGATAGTGCCACGCAGGTGGCAAAAGATATGACTAATAATGGGTGTGTATGTTCGTTGCCAATGATTTTAGAACCCAGCCATATAATAACGGCAAGCCAAAAGACATACATGATACTTGGCGTGCCGAAACCGGCGAGGAACAAAAAAGCAACAGATAGTGTAGTTAAGATTGAACCAATGATGGCAACATCGGATTTAAACCAGCGGTTTAGGAGAAGGATGAGAAATAGCGCAGTTAGTACGGCTATTATGATAGATGGTAGCTTGATGGTATACAAAGTTAAGCCAAACACGTTGATGATGGCTTTTTGTATGACACGGTATGGTAAATCGATAACTTGGCCATTTGTGATAAAGTTGCGGTCGACTTTTTGCGACGTGACGACGGATTGCATTTCTTCTGAACTAATGCCGCCCGGCGCAATGCTTGGCAAAAAGCTAAGCAATCCAGCAAATACTAGAAGCAGGAATATGTATCCTAAGATGAAGCGCTGACGATACAAAAAAGGTATTTTAATCCATTTTTTCACTGTGCTAATTTTAACATGTTGACTTCGTATAGCGCAAGTAAACTACTCATGCTTATTGTCGAGCGACATAAAACGGACCCGGGCTTTATCGAAGTAGAGCTCGACTGTGCCGGTGGCGCCGCGGCGGTGCTTAGCGAGAATGAGGTCGGTGATATTCTGACGTTCGGTTTCGGGATTGTAGTAATCTTCGCGGTATAAGAACATGACAATATCAGCGTCCTGCTCGATGGAGCCAGACTCGCGGAGATCGGATAGCATTGGAATTTGTGGACTACGGGATTCGACCGTACGAGATAACTGCGATAGTGCTATGACTGGGACATTGAGCTCGCGGGCGATTAATTTTAGCCCGCGGGAAATCTCGGAGATTTCTTGTACGCGATTGTCCATAGCGCGCTTGGATGAGCCCGACATGAGCTGAAGGTAGTCTACAATAATTAAGCCGATTTCGTGCTCGTGTGCGGCGCGACGGGCTTTAGTGCGCATTTCCATGACTGTAAGACCTGGGGTGTCGTCGATGAAGATTGGCAACTCGGAGAGCTCGGCCATAGCTTCAGATATTTGCGAAAAATCATCACCAGAAAAGTTGCCAGTTTCGAGCTTGAAAGATTCAATGCCGGACGCATCGGAGAGCATGCGGTTTATCAGCTGCTGTTTGCCCATCTCGAGGGAGAATAACAGCACGGACTTATTATTAATGCGAGCTACATTGCTAGCAAAATTTAATGCAAGTGCGGTTTTGCCCATGGCTGGGCGGGCGGCAAGGATGATTAGATCGGATTTATGGAAACCAGCCGTAACGCGGTCGAGATCTGGGTAGCCAGTCTTATACCCTGCGATACTGCCCTTGTTTTCATGCAAACTTTCAAGCAAGTCGAAGGTCTCGGAAAGTAAATCAGAGATAGACACTAGGTCGTTATGTACGTTTTGCTCAGACACTTCATAGAGTGAACGTTCAGCCTCGCCAAGGAGTTCTAACGTTTCCGAATCTTCGTCGTAGGCATTTTCGGTAATACTGGCGGCGGCGGCGATGAGGCGACGGCGTACGGCGGCTTTGCTGACAATTTCGGCATATGCCTTAGCGTGGGCGGCGGTAGGTACGAAGTTGGCTAATTCGGATAAGTAGGCGGAGCCGCCGGCTTTTTCGGTGAGTTTTTTCTTCTTCAGTTCGTTGCGAACGGTCAAAAGATCAACGGGGTTGTGGCGTTCGTATAGATTCCACATGGCGCTATAGATGTGGCGATGGCGTTCGTCGTAAAAATCATTCGGTTTGAGAATTTCCGTAACATCTGGCAATGATTCTTCAGAAATAAGAATTGCGCCAAGGAGAGATTTTTCGGCATCAAGATTTTGTGGCGGAATGCGTTCAGCGGCATTTTTTGTATTATTCGGCATCGATTTGCACCTCCTCTCCCCCGCCCATTAGCTCTGCAATGGCGGCCATCTCGGCATCCTTGTTGAGCGTTTCGTTCGTTACTTCAATAGTATATTTTCCGCCCAGGAATTCGGCAATCATAGGCACTTTCTTGGCGATTTGAGTTTTGTTGAACTTTTTTCGGGCATAGATAGTGATCGTGTCGTTTTCGAATACATAGTCAGAATCCTGTAGATAGCGGTAGATGCCGGGTATATTTTCTTGGCAATGAAGCAGGATGCTATTCCAGATTTCCGCATTATCAGCGCTAGGTTCCGGTGTGGCTGACGGCTGCGTGCTTGGTATGGATTCGGTGGCCGGTGCGGACTCTGGCAATGCGGGTTCTGGCGCTGGCGCGGGAGTTTCTGCTTGGGCGGACTCTTTGGCTGGAGCGGGTTCTGGTGATGCTGCGGTTGGTGTTTTTGGGCTTGGAGTGGGTTTTGTGGCTGGCTGTGGTGCTGGTTTGATTTTGGGAGTGGTGGCGGGTGCTGGTGTAATATATGTTGGCGCAGTTACAGGTGTATTTTGTGGGATTAATGCTAGTAAGAGTTTGGCATTTGGGTAGGCTGAGCGGGAGACGTCGAGTAGTTTTTCTAGCAGGGGTAAGTGGATAGGCTGCGGATTGTTGAGAATGTCAGAGATGAGATTTTCGGCAATAATTTCTGGTTTGATGCCCGAGTCGAGTAATTCTTGTAACTGCGTACGAATGCGATTGATGTCGCCAGCAGCGTAGCCGTTAAGAATGTTAGTGATGGCCTCGTTTTGGGGGAGGCCGAGTGCTCTACTAATTAGATCGGCGTCAATTTTGTTGTCGCTAAGAGTTGAGATTTGGTCGAGTAGACTGAGCGAATCGCGAAAGGAGCCGCTACCGCGTTTGACGACGATTTCTAGGGCTTCGTCGGTGATGTTGATTTTTTCTTGCTTGGCGATCTTTTTGAGATGGTCAAGCATGACACCGGGATTAGCTAGCTTGAAGGTATAAACTTGGCTGCGCGAGGTGATGGTGATGGGTACTTTATAGGCATCAGTGGTAGCCATAATAAAGACGACGTGCTCGGGTGGCTCCTCGAGTGTTTTGAGAAGAGCGTTGAAAGCAGATTTGGAGAGCATATGCACTTCATCAATAATATAAACTTTATATTTACCTTTTGTTGGGGCGATGATGGCCTTTTCGCGTAAGTCGCGAATATTATCGACACCCGTGTTGGATGCGGCATCAATTTCGATAATGTCTAAGTAATCATCTTCGAGTTCGTATGGAAAATTATTAATCTCATGTGCAAGGATGCGCGCTACGGATGTTTTGCCCGTACCGCGTGGGCCAATAAAAAGATAGGCATGCGCAAGTTTGCCGTTCTTGAGAGAATTTTGAAGAACGGTGGTAATTTGTTCTTGCCCGACTACCTCGCTTAGCGTTTTGGGACGATATCTTCGATATAACGCTTTCATCAGATATATTGTAGCAAATTTTTAGAGATAAGGTATACCTGCGGGAGGCGCGCACAAAAAATAGGCGCCCACGAAGAGCGCCTATGATGATTGGTTATTTTTCGTTGAGTGCTTTATAAGCAAACGCGGCTAATGCTGCGCCGACAGGGGGCGCAATGATAAACACCCAAACTTGAGCCAAGGCTTCGCCGCCCAATAAAAGTGCAGGCGCAAGGCTACGGGCTGGATTAACGGATGTGCCGGTTAGGCAAATGCCGAAAATATGCACAAAAGCAAGTGCTAGACCGATAACGATACCGGCGATATTCGCTTCGTTCTTGTCGCTTGTAACTCCAATAATCGTATAAACGAAAACGAAGGTTAAGATTATTTCTATTAACATAGATCCCCAAGCGCCTCCAGCCTCGGTGGAGATAAACGAGTTAGCGCCAAGTCCAACTTCGGCAATGTCTGCGCCGCTAAGCGTGATAATCACCCATAGCAGTAAGGAACCGCAGATTGCGCCGAGAAATTGCGCTATAACATAGCCGCAAAGATCTTTGGCCTTTAGTTTTTTGGTAATAAACATAGCAAGCGATACGGATGGGTTGACGTGGCATCCAGACACGTCGCCGATTGCGTACGCTAATGCAACGATAGCTAAACCGAATGCTAACGCAGTTGGAACAATTTCGCCGTTGGTAACGACGGCAGTTCCGCAGCCGAACAGCACCAAAACGGCCGTGCCGATAAACTCGGCAATATATTTTTTGAGTTCTTTACTCATATACACCCTCTTTGTTTAATATTAATTAAATTGTAACACGACTTAAATTATTAGCATAAGTATGTTATAAATAAAGAGTGACCAAGGCGCAAAAACTAAAAGAACGAAATAAACTGTTGAATATATTAGTTATCGTGATAGATACGGTTGTTTTTGTGCGTGTAATTTTTAATCTCGCTCTGACTCTGAATGGTAATTGGGATGACCTTAGCACACCGTCGATTATGGTTTTAGTTTCTTCTGCAATGGTGGCGTTATTCTTTGCTCTGTTGAATAATTACAAATATAAGGGGCATCCAAGCTACGTGTTGGCGTCTGTCCTCGTTTTGGGGATGGCGGCATTGTTCTTTATGTATGTTTTAATTGCGGCTTCGTATGTTAAATTGATGGGAGTATAACTTATGAACCCGAATCAATCAATTTCAATGATAGAGCCAAGCCATGCTGCAGCTCAGGGCGCATCGGGCAATTATCAACAACCTGGAAAGGTTGCAAAGAATAAAACTCTGATTATTGTAATTGCGGCAAGCGTTATTTTTTTAGTAGTCTTAGCCGTTGTACTAATGGTGTTGCGGGGCAATCAGTCTGGTATGGCGTATGGGGTTGATTATAAAAAGACTTATCTTTGCGCAGTCGACCAGTATGAATACTTGACCGATAACCCAGAGCTGTCGATTCAGATAAAAGATGATAATACTTATCGTTTGGGATTACTAGATGATGAATACTCGACTGGCTCTTGGAGACAGACCGATTTGACGCGAGCCAATAGCGAGGATGGCGCAAATGAGGTTAATTATCATTTAACATTACGCCATGAAAAAGATTTTATTGGCGATGTTGAAACGACCGAAGAGGCTGGGTATGAGAGTGAATATATTTTTAGCTTTAACGAGAAAAGCGAAGTAGTCGTTGTTACCGATAAGGATAGCGAATCGGTATTCTATTGTAATGTAGAGAAATAAAAAAGCCTCCCCTGCGGGAGGTTTTTGAAGCATTTATTATAGGCTAGCTTCGACGGCCGCCCAGGTGGCGTCGTCGTTGTCGGCCGGGATCACAACCGTGACCTGATCGCCAACTTTTAGGCGGAAATATGTGACGGATGCATAGAGGATTTTGAATTCCTTGCCGTTTACCTCGACGAAATATTGATCATCGTGGCTAGTAAGCGTACCAATGACAGTCTTGCGCTCGACGGGGCCAATCTGCTTGTACATGAATTTGCCACTTTCGCCGATGGTGAGCTTGAGGATGTCTCCTTCAACGAGCTTAGACTTCGAGGCATAGTTTGCGGGGACTGGATAGTTTTTGCCGTCTGGGCCAATCATAATTTGGCCATCAAAAACACCCTCGACAATCTTGCCCTCTGGACTGTCGATAACCGTGCTAGCTGGCGCTGTAATAATATCGCCATCGCCAAGCATCGACGTTAATAATTCTTTTGCTGCGGATAAATTAGTCTCTGCTTCCGTAAGGAGACTGCGCAACCTTTTTATTTGTTTTTCTGATATTTCAGACATACCTCGCATCCTGCCTGTGTTAGTTTTACTAGTTATATATTATATTTTTAGCTAGTACTTGTCAATGTAGTAAATCGCGGGTTTTCCACAGAATTTACAGAGGTGGACGTCAAATTGTTGTATTTTTTACCATTGACTTTTTGTTTATGCTTTTATTTGGTTGTATATAATGCCAACAACATAGCTGCACGGTCGCCGAAGAAAAATTCAAGAACGGAGAGTATAGCGAATACTAGGGCGACTGCGGCCATATGAGTGTCGTTGGCGGCAGTGGCGGTAGTAATTATTAAAAATACAATATATATCAGTGTATTGATTAAGGTGCTTTTTAATGAAACGTAAATTTTATAACGATTTATGAATGAATAATGGATAGACGCGCCTATGGCGGCACCAAGAATTGGGCCGATGAAACCGCCCGTAATTGGAATCTGTGAGAATAAGCCAATAAAAATGAGTCGTAGCAAAAAGCCCGGGATTATTGTCGCAAAAACAAATTGTTGACCTTGATCTGATGGAACTCGGCGAAGCTTTGTCTTGTCGGCTGCTCTATATAACGCCAAGACCGTATATGCGATTGCGACCGAACAGATGACGTTAAAAACCATGAAATCTAATATTCTATTCCCAAGGCTTGCGAAGATTCCGCATACCATAATAATGGTCGAGATGATTTGAATTATAAAAGCGGCGATGATTGCTTGCTTGAGGTCTGTATCCTCGACGTCTTCAATTTTTGCGCGGCTAGCGATTTGGGATCCTTTTTCTGCGCGATTGCGCCATAATTCGTCCTCGACTTCTTGAGTGATAGGCTTGGCGTCTGGGTATAGCTTGTTATTATTCTCGGCGGCAATTTCCTCTTTGATTCTGTCGCGGAGTTCTGTATCGTCGAGAGTTTGAGACTCTTGAAGCTTTTTAGCAATTTCTTCTTTACGTTCGGCGCGTTTCTTCTGCTCTTCCTCGGCGGCTTCTTTTTCTTTAGCCTTACGTTCGGCGCGCTCTTTCTTTGTGCGTTCGTGCATTTCGGTAGCAAAGTCGGCGTCGATTTGAAAATTTTTTGGACCAGTTGTATCTTTAGCGGTAGCCTGCTCAGTGTTTTTATCATCGCCAAAAAGAACTCCTTTGGCGACCCGTTGTTCGATGGCGGGACGATCATCTGTTTCTGCCAAGTCATACATACTCGAAGAGACATTCATGGCCGCTGGTTGTTTTTCGTCCTCGAGTTGGGCGGTGGTCTTTTCTTCTGTCTCTGTCGGTTCTGGAGTGGTGAGTAGCCTGCCTTTTGTCATACTGCTTATAGTTTAGCATACAAATACGCCAAAAAAGCGACCTCTTTGATAAAGTCGCTTTTGGTAACATTTTGGCTATAATAGTTTGAACTTAAGCGAGTTCGACAGTTGCGCCGGCGTCTTCGAGAGCTTTCTTCATAGCTTCGGCTTCGTCCTTAGCAACCTTTTCCTTTACAGTGGCTGGAGCGCCATCGACGATAGCCTTAGCTTCGCCAAGACCAAGACCGGTAGCTTCCTTAACAGCCTTGATAACTGCAATCTTTTGTGCGCCGGCATCTTTAAGAACGACGTTGTATTCGCTCTTCTCTTCAGCGGCAGCGGCACCAGCGTCAGCTGGACCAGCAGCTACAGCAACAGCGGCAGCAGCAGGCTCAATGCCATATTCATCCTTAAGGATAGTTTTTAGCTCGTTAACTTCGAGGACGGTGAGCTTAACCAATTCCTCTGCTAGTTTTTTAACATCAGCAGCCATGTTAGACTCCTTTATTCGTTATTGGTTGATAAATATACGCGATAGCGTGATTAATTGGTTGCTTTGTCGGCAATGCCGTCGAGCAAAGCGTGCAAGTTGCCGGAGAGACCGTTGGTAACATCGTTGACTGGGCTGAGGAGCATATCCACAACTTGGCCAATGAGCTGGTCTTTGCTTGGAAGATCGGCAAGTGCTTTTACTTCTGTCTCGCCAAGAGCGGCACCTTCGCCACTGAATGCGCCTTTTAGCTCGAGGGCGTTATGTTCCTTCGCAAACTTTGCGAGAACCTGAGCTGGAGCGACTTCGTCGTCGTTAGAAACGGCGTAAAGTAGCTGACCTTCGAGAGCGCTAGTGTCGGTGTCTTTGTAGACCGCAATATTGCCCATAGCGACACGGACAAGACGGTTCTTGACGATTTTAATTTTGACATTATTCTCACGCGCAGCTTTGCGAAGTTCTTGCATTTCCGCGACCGTAAGGCCTTGATACTTTGCAAAAACGGTCATCTTAGCGTCGCTGAGAAGCTCGTTTAAGTCGGCAACCAATTGTTGTTTCTTATCTTTGCTAATTGCCATAGATAGAAATCTCCTTTTGGTATTAATTTGGTAGCCAAAATGTTAAGGTTTTCGTCACCAATAATACAAGAAAATGAATCTCCTCGGCGGCATTATTAAACCCGTCTGGGTCGCCGCTGTCTTTGGTAACTAGATGTATTATAGCAATTTTTTGCGGATTTTACAAGTGTTCTATGCGCGCTTGCGCTTTCTCTTTTTGTCTATTCGAAGTTGTCCAAGATTTTTGTATAACAATTTTCTTGTTGGGCTCATGCTTTTAGTGCTGTTGGTGATGTTTTAACGTGTTGATATGTTGAATCGTAATGGTGAGATTTATATTAGTGGCCGCGCGATTTGTGATGCATCGGGCATTTCGCGCCAGCAATTTAATTATTATTGTCAGAAGTATTTAGGAACCCCATTGATGCGACGAGTTTGAGGATATACCAACATACGTATTGGTAAAAGATGGCGAAAAAAGTATACACATCATTATTCGGTGCTTTTCTTTTTGATGATCGCTTTTCGCACTAATTCCCCGCGTGCGCAGACTTTTCTAAAGCTATTTTACGAGCATTTTATACGTACAAGAAAGTATGACAAAAATATCCTGATTGACGAGGCGGAACTACTGTTTATGTTGTAAAAATATTTTGTACAACGTGGCATGGTTGCGAGAAAAAAGTACGAGTACGGCGTGGCATGATTGCAAGAAAGAGGCGTGAGTATGGCATGGCGGGCTATTACGGGTGGGGTTGCAGAATTAATGAAAAAACAAGTAAAATTGGTTCAATGATTAAGATTATTGCGGGCGGTAAGAAGCATGCGAGCTGGTTAAAAGAAGCTTGCGATGAATATGAGAAGCGTCTTCGGAAACCATGGACAATTGAGTGGCAATTTATAGACGAAGAAAAGCTGACGGAGCGCGTAGCGCGCTTTAATAAAGACGACTTTGTTGTATTGCTAGACGAGAATGGCGAGATGATGAGTTCGCCGAGATTGAGTCAATCGTTGAAGGTCCAGCTAGAGAATGGACGCGATGTGATAATTGTGATTGGTGGTGCATTTGGGCATTTTGCGCCAGAAGTGAAGGCTCGGGCAAACTTGATTTGGAGTCTATCGAAATTAGTCTTTCCGCACCAGATTTGTCGGCTAATCGTGACGGAGCAAATTTATCGGGCGCAAGAAATATATCTAGGACACGCGTATCACCATGAATAAAGATGACATTTTGATCTCGTATGAGGATATTAATCGCAAGAAAGACGCGTTGTGGCAGTTGTTAGATGAGGAGGCTCCGCTTGCTGACATTAATCAATTTTTGATTGATAATTTTCGGGTTGTTTTTGATGTGAATTTCTTGATTGGCTTCAAGTCGTACTATAAGTATAAGAA
>JAEEGK010016346.1_pt1 | contig 16328 bp, 8 predicted proteins | sample 8958771 | NCBI WGS metagenome assembly JAEEGK01 (sample SAMN16246547, study PRJNA631951) | gut metagenome | biome: gut microbiome; feature: rumen; material: SC-attached | host: Bos | place: Iran: Karaj | collected 2018-10 | reverse complement strand
CGCCCAGCTGTACAACCATCTCCGGCTGTCAATATCTGCCGATCTCACTACCGACACAGCCGAAGCCAGAGCCGAGACCAGGTGGCCCGTCTGCCTCAACATCGGCTGGACATTCTAGAAGGGAATCTCACGTTAAAAAACGGATTACCGGCATCCCTCTAACCACCAAGCCGGTGAATGCTGTCAGTCGGCGTTGTAGCGGGTCAAGATGTCCATATGGACCAGGTTGTCGCGGCGGGAGGGGCGTTTTTTCAGGGTGATGAATTCAGACAGGGTCTGGATGGCCTGGGCAACCTGCTGGTCGGGATGCTGGGCAATGAGCATAGTGACGCACCCCTTCTTGAGGGCGGCGACATTGGCATCCAGATTGTCGAAGCCCACCACGCGAAGGCCCTCCACGTAGTTTTTCTCAATGAACGGGGCTACCAGATAGATTCGTGAGTTGAACATCACCACGTTGCGGACCTCGGGGTGTGCTGCGTGGAATTCTGACAGCAGCGCATCGATCCTCTCCGGGTGTGTGGGGTCGATGAACAGGTAGTGGATGTTGCAGTCGGGGCAATGTTCCAGCATATAGTCCAGAAAGCCGGCACGGCGGTGGACATTGGGGTCGTAGAGGTCTTCGTCGTTGCGGCGGATGCGGACTATCAGCACGCTCTGGATACGGTGGCCCTGGGTCAGCAGGTCGGCGCACAGTTGGCCGCTCTGCACCATCGGCATACCGAAATATGCTAGATAGTTATCTTCTTCGAGCTTGGAATCGACATAGGCGTAGGGAATCTGCGCTGCGGCCAGTTCGCCCACGAATGCCAGTGACTCGCTCTTGTACATCGGAGCCAGCACCACGCCGTCGGGCTTCATTTCCAGAACCCTGCGGCAGGCGGCGGAGAATGACGCGCCGTCGTACTGGTCATAGCCTACGTGCACGACGTTCATCCCCGAAGAGAGGGGTGTGGACAATTCCAGGTCTATTCCGCGGCGGGAAATCTCCCAGAATTCACCGGGTGCGGCATCCGGAATCAGCACCGCTATGGTGTACTGCTTGTTGGAGGCAAGCAGCGACGCGTACACGTTTGGTTCGTAGCCCAGCTCCTCTATGACGCGCATCACCTTGTCGTAACTCTTTTTGGAAACCTCACCGCGATTGTGCAGCACCCGGTCCACGGTCCCCTTGCTGAGGCCGCTGCGGCGGGCGATGTCCAGTATGGTGATGGTCTCTTTCAAAACAGGGTTTGTTTTCCGGCCACAATTATAAGAAAAAAATCTTTTCCGTGTACGATAACGAAACAATTATTTTCAAACATCATAAATTATTGAAAATTATTTCCGTTACCGTGCACGGAATTTAAAATTTTATTTATACATTTGTGAACTATGAAAAAATTGCAGTCAATATTTTTTGTCCTGATTGCGGCCCTGACAGCCTGCGGAGGCGCGTCCAAGTCGGCAAAGGAGGTGGCTTCTGCCACGGCTCCGATTGAGGTGCAGAGCGTTGCGGCGCCGCGCATTCCAGCACGCAATATCAGTCTTGCCGACTTTGGCGGAGTGCCAGACGGCACCACCCTCAACACCGACGCCTTTGCAAAGGCCATAGCCCATCTCTCGCAAAAAGGGGGAGGCCGCCTGAATGTGCCCGCCGGCATCTGGTTCACCGGCCCGATAGGCCTTGAAAGCAATATAGAGCTTCATCTGGACGACAATGCAATCATAGTTTTCAGTACAGACCAGGATCTGTATCCAATAATCAACACCAATTTCGAAGGGCTTGACGTGAGGCGCTGCCTGTCGCCCATCCACGCAGAAGGGGCCCACGATATAGCCATCACCGGCGGCGGCATAATTGACGGCAGCGGCGCTGCCTGGCGCGAGGTCAAGAAGCGCAAAGTCTCTTCTGACCAGTGGAAGGCCATCACCGCCCGCGGCGGCCTGGTGAGCGAAGACGGCAAGGTGTGGTATCCCGATGAGGGCTACGCCAAGGCCCGCGCCACGGCCGGCAGCCTGAACAAGCCCGCTGACGATCTGGACGAAAATGAAATCAAGACCTTCCTGAGGCCGGTGCTGGTGAGTCTTCGCGAATGCGAGAGGGTGCTGCTGGATGGCTGCACTTTCCAGAACTCACCCTGCTGGAATATCCACCCGCTCTGGTGCAAAGATGTCACCGTGAGGAATATTACCGTGCGCAACCCCCACTACAGCGCCAACGGCGACGGCATTGATATTGACGGTTGCGAAAGGGTGCTGCTTGAGAAGAGCAGCTTTGATGTGGGCGACGACGCCATATGCATCAAGTCTGGCAAGGATGCCGACGGCCGCCGTCACGCGCGCGTGTGCCGCGATCTTATTATAAGGGATTGCACCGTATATCACGGCCACGGCGGCGTGGTGATTGGCAGCGAGATGTCGGGCGGCGTAGAGAATGTGGTTGTGAGCCGCTGCAATTTTATAGGCACCGACGTGGGGCTGCGTTTCAAGAGCGCCCGCGGCCGCGGAGGAAAGGTGCACAATGTTGTATGCAGCGATATCTATATGAAGGATATTGTGACCTACGGAGTGATTTTCAACCTCTATTACGAGGGCGTTTCCGCCACCGAAATGAAGGCCAAGGGCGTTTCCGATATCCGTCCGGTGGACGAGACCACCCCCGAGTTCTGCGATTTCAGCTTCAGCGGCATCACCTGTTCAGGTGCAAAGCAGGCCATATATATCAACGGTCTGCCGGAGATGCCGGTGCGTGGCATATCCTTCAGCAACAGCACCTTCACCGCACAGAGTGCAGTTGAAATCAACTTTGCCGAGGATGTCAATTTCCACAATGTCTATGTAAACGGAGAGCAGCTATGAGAAGATTAATGATAATGGCGGCCCTTGCCGCAATCTGGTCAATCGGTTGCTCTTTTACCACCGTCCATCTGATGGGCGACAGCACCATGGCAGAGAAGGACCTCTCCGGCGGCAACCCTGAGCGCGGCTGGGGGATGATGTTCCAAAACTTCCTGGACGACAGTGTCAAGGTGATCAATTATGCCCAGAACGGCCGCAGCACCAAGAGCTTCATAGACCGAGGCCTTTGGGACAAGGTCAAGGCCAATCTCAAGCCGGGCGACTGGCTGTTTATCCAGTTTGGCCACAACGATGCCAAGGAGAGCGACCCCGAGCGCTACGCTGCTCCTTTCGGCACCTATCAGGACAACCTGCGCCTGTTTGTGCGCACGGCCAAGTCTATGGGTGCTAGGCCGGTGCTGCTGACTCCCGTGGCGCGCCGCTGGTTCAAAGAGAATGGGCTGGACCGCAATTGCCACACCGACTATCCCGCCGCAATGGCGCAGGTGGCCCGGGAAGAGAATGTCCCGCTGCTGGACATCACCACCGCCACCCTGGACTGGCTGGAGGGTCTTGGCGACGAGGCTTCCAGGCAATATTTTATGATTTCTACGGGCAAGGACGACAACACCCACACCGTGGCCTCCGGCGCCCGCAAGGTCACCGAGATAATCTGCGAAAAGATCAAAGGGCAGCTGCCCGAGCTGGCCGGCCACCTGCGCCGCTACGACATAGTGGTGTCGCCCGACGGCCACGGCGATTTTGCCACTGTGCAGCAGGCCATAGATGCCGTGCCCGACTACAGCCACGAGCATATCACAACCATATATATCCGCAAGGGCGTCTATAAAGAGAATGTCCACATCCCGCACTCCAAGTTCAGGATGCACATCAGCGGCGAAGATGCCCTCGGCACCATAATCACCTTTGACAAAGCCGCCAAGCACAACTGGCCGCAGACCGGCTACCCTATAGGCACCAGCGGCAGCGCCACCATCTACATCCACTCCAGCTACGTTACTTTCGAGAATCTTACTTTCGAAAATACGGCAGGGGAGGGCAAGGAGATAGGCCAGGCGGTGGCGGTGTTCACCGACGGCGACTTTTTGTTTTTCAAGAACTGTCGCTTCATTGGCAATCAGGACACCCTCTACACCTATGGCCGATACGGCAAGGACGGCGGCATAAAGCGCAACTATTTCCTGGACTGCTACATAGAGGGGACCACCGATTTCATTTTCGGCCCCAGCATCGCATATTTTGAGAATTGCACCATTCACTCCAAGAAAAACAGCTATGTGACCGCCGCCTCTACCCTCAAGGGCCAGAAATACGGCTATGTGTTCAAGAATTGCCGCCTGACAGCCGCAGAGGGCATCACCAAGTGCTACCTTGGCCGGCCGTGGGGGGCGTACGCCAAGACGGTCTTCATAGATTGCGAGCTGGGCAGCCACATCCTTCCCGAAGGGTGGCACGACTGGGAGAAACCCGGCAAGCCCGACACCAAGAAGAATTCTTACTACGCAGAGTGGGGCAGTTACGGCCCCGGTGCCGCAGGGCCGCGCGTCAAGTGGGCACGCAAGCTCACTGCCCGCAAGGCGGCCGGGTACACTTTTGAAAATGTGATGTACCAGGAGCAGGACGGCATCAAATGGAATCCATACGACAACAAATGAGAAAGGCTGTTACCATAATCGTCGCCGCAATGCTTCTGGCGGCCTGCTCGCCCCGTATTCCGCTGTTCGAGGAGGTGGTGGCAAGCGAGATGACGCGCAATCCCGAGGCTTCTTATATCGATGGCCAGCAGGGCAAGTTAAAGTGGAATTACACCACCGGCCTGGAGCTTGCCGCAATACTTGATGTGTATCATGTCAAGGCCACCAACAATGGGTTTGTGGATATGAACGACACGCTTATGCGTTATGTAGACGGCTGGTACGATGCCATTATAGACGATAGCGGGAACATTTACAAATACAAGAAGAGCAACTATTCTCTGGACCATGTCTGCCCCGGCAGGACCCTTTTCACCCTGTATGATTTCACCGGCAAGGAGAAATACCGCCGGACTATGGACACCCTTTACAGCCAGCTCTGCAGCCAGCCCCGCACAAAAGAGGGCGGTTTCTGGCATAAAAAGATATATCCGGAGCAGATGTGGCTGGACGGCCTTTATATGGCGCAGCCCTTCTATGCCGAATATACCAAACGTTTTGTGAAAGACCCCGAAGAGCGGGCGGCCAATTTTGCCGACATCGCAAAGCAATTCGTGCTGGTTGCGGAGCGCACCTATGACCCCGCCACCGGCCTCTACCGCCACGCGTGGGATTCGTCGCACCAGATGTTCTGGTGCAACCCCGCCACCGGACAGAGCGACCACGCCTGGGGACGCGCCCTGGGCTGGTATATGATGGCTTTGGTGGATGTGCTGCCGCTGCTGCCGGAAGACACCCCCGGCCGCGACCGTATGCTGGAGATTTATCGCAACCTGTGCGAAACCCTTCCCAGATACGCCGATCCCACGACCGGAATGTGGTACCAGGTGCTGGACCGCCCCGGAGCCGAGGGCAACTATGTGGAGGCGACCGCCAGCGCAATGTTCATCTATGCGATGGCCAAGGGCTGCCGCTTTGGATATGTGGCGTGCCGGCCCTATGTAAGAAAGGCTTATAAACAACTGAAAAAGACCTTCGTGACCCGCGAAGAAGGCCTTGTGAACCTGAACCGCTGCTGCGAAGTGGCCGGCCTGGGCGGCAAGGACAACCGCCGCGGCGACTACGACTATTATATCAACGAAAAAATCCGCAGCAACGACCCCAAGGGCATCGGTCCCCTGATCTGGGCTGCGCTAGAGATAGAACAACCATATAAACGATGAACAGAAAGCTGATACGTTTTGTGATTATTATGCTGGCGCTCCTTGGCCTGAACGCCAAGTGCAACAAGCCGGCGGACCCGCAGGAAGAGAAGCTGGCGGCGCCCGAAGGCGTGAACTTGCACAGCGCCACCAAGACCTCGCTGACCTTCCAGTGGAATCCCGTAACCGGAGCCACCGCCTACGAGTGGAAAATCTCGGAAGGCGCAAAGCAGGTTGGTACCGGCACCGTGGCCAAGCGCAACGTGGTGGTAGAGGATCTGACCGCCGGAACCCAGTATCAATTTGCAGTAAGGGCAAAGAAAGACGATAAGACCTCCGACTGGTCCAAGGCCCTGACGGCTTCCACCGAGGCGGATGAAACTCCCGGCCCCGGCCCAGACCCCGGGACGCCGACGATGGACTATGACCAGTTCAATATGCCGGCCGACGAAGAGGATGGCGCCGTGCGTGCCTTCCCCGGCGCCGAAGGGTGCGGAATGTTCACCACCGGCGGCCGCGGCGGCGCGGTATATCACGTCACCAACCTGAATGACAGCGGCGAAGGGTCGCTCCGCTGGGCCGTGAATCAGAAGGGCGCCAGGACCATCGTCTTTGACGTCTCCGGCCGCATCCGCCTGAAATCCAATCTCAAGATAAAGAACGGCGATCTGACCATCGCGGGCCAGACGGCGCCCGGAGGCGGCATCTGCCTGTCCGACTATTCGGTTGAGGTCGATGCAGACAATGTGATAATCCGCTATGTCCGTTTCCGTATGGGCGACGAAGGCGCTGCCAACTATAAGGCTACTATGTCACAAGAGCAGTGGAATGCACTTGGCTCCATCCCTATGGAAGATGCCATCTGGGGCCGCGACCACAGCGACATAATCCTGGACCACTGCTCTATGAGCTGGTGCATAGACGAGGCGGCATCGTTCTACGACAACGACCGTTTCACCATGCAGTATTGCATTGTGGCAGAGAGTATGAACAATTCTTTCCACCCCAAAGGTGCTCACGGCTACGGCGGCATCTGGGGCGGTCACGGAGCAAGCTTCTCCCACAATCTGATAGCCCATCACACCTCCCGTACGCCGCGCCTGTGCGGCAGCCGCTACACCGGCAAGCCCGAGAACGAGAAGGTGGAGCTGGTCAACAATGTATTCTACAATTGGGGCCCCACCAACGGCGGTTATGCCGGCGAGGGCGGTTCCTTCAACTTTATAAATAACTATTACAAGCCCGGTCCCAGCACCGCCACCAAGAAGAGTCTTGTAAACAGGATTTTCTCTCCCAACGCCGACGACGGCAAGAATGCCAACGCCAAGGGCACCTGGGGCAGCTTCTGGGCAAGCGGCAACGTGTTTGACACCGGTTGCGCAGCCCTTTCTGCAGAAGAGAAGACCCTGTGCGGCAACGTCAATGCCGACAACAAGGCGGGCATCCAGCCCAACGGCAGCGCTCCGGCATCGGTATACGCGTCCGAGGCGTTTGATATTTCGGTGAACGGCAGCAAAGTTAAGGGCCAGACAGCCGCCGAGGCCTACGAGAGTGTCCTCTCGAGCGTGGGCGCCAGCCTCAAGCGCGACGCTGTGGACCAGCGCATCGTGGATGAGGTCCGCGGCGGCACTGCCGCCTGCGGCAACAAGGGCATCATCGACACCCAGGACCAGGCTGGCGGTTGGCCCGAGTACAAGGCTTCCGCAGAGGAGCTGGCCAAGACCACCGACAGTGACGGCGACGGCATCCCCGACTGGTTTGAAGAGGAGGCGGGCCTCAGCAAGACTTCCAAGGCGGACGGCATAGCCAAGACTCTGGACAAGTACGGCCGCTACACCAATCTTGAAATGTATTTACACTATATCATTATTAACAATTAAAATCAAAACAGTACCCTATGAAAAATCGAGCAAAGAAACTGTTTCTAGTTCTTTTATGCTTGGGCACTGCGTGGAGTCTGTCTGCACAGACAACCATTAAAGGTATCGTGACCGACGATGCCGGCGAGCCGCTGATCGGCGCCGGTGTGGTGATTGAGGGCACGCAAACCGGTACAGTGACCGGTATTGACGGCGACTACACCCTCGAGGTCCCTGCCGAAGCAGTAAACCTGGTATTTTCGTTCATCGGGCTTGAGACAAAAACCGTAGCCATTGACGGCCGCACGCAGATTGATGTCGTGCTGGGTTCAGACCAGAACTATCTGGACGAAGTCGTGGTGGTAGGTTATGCCACAGTCAAGCGCCGCGACCTGCTGGGCTCAGTATCCAGCGTGAGCAGCGACAAGCTGGCCGAGCAGCCGGTGAACAACATCAGCCAGGCCCTTTCCGGAAAGATGGCCGGTGTGTCGGTAACCACCACAGAAGGTGACCCCGACGCCGACATCAAGATCCGCGTCCGCGGCGGCGGCTCCATTACCCAGCACGCCACGCCTCTCTACATTGTGGACGGTTTCCCTATGGAGTCCATCAGCGACATCCCTTCTTCTGAGATCCAGAGCATTGACGTGCTCAAGGATGCCTTCTCCACAGCCATCTACGGTAGCCGAGGCGCCAACGGCGTTATCATCGTCACCACCAAGGATGCCGACAAGGGCAGCAAGGTCTCCGTATCCCTGAACAGCTACTATGGCCTCAAGTGGATGGCAAACAAGAATGCCATCCGGCCTATGAATGTAGAGAACTTTGTCAAGTTCCAGTACGAGAATGCCCTGCTGCAGAACAGCATTTCCAGCAAGTATGAACCCTATTTCGGCGGCTTCAGCGACATTGACCAGTATGCCGGAATGGTGGGCAACGACTGGATTGACGCAGTTTTCGGCCGCACCGGCAGCACTTTTGCCACCGACTTCTCCGTTTCGGGCAGCGGTGACAATGTGAACTGGACCCTGGGTTACGCCCACATTGGCGACAAGGCCATTATGGTGGGCAGCGACTATGTGCGCGACAACCTCAACTTCAAGACCAAGTTCAAAACCAGCAAGACCACATCTATCGACGCCAGCATCCGCTACTCCCGCGTGAAGGTCAACGGTGCCGGCGCCAACAGCCTCAACGACAAGGGTGCGCAGTCGGGTAACGGCCGTCTGAAACACGCGGTACAGTACACCCCGATTCCTGTGAACACCATTGCCAGCGAAGATGACGAGGCAGACACCTACGGCGACAACGTGCGTCCCCTGCAGAGTATTGCCGACAACGACAGCAAGCGCCTTCGCACCAGCTTCAACGCCAATGTGGCTTTCAACTGGGAGATTGTGGACAACCTCAAACTCAAGATAGAGGGCGGTATGGAAGACTGGCGCCAGAGCGACGACCGCTTCTACGGCCTTTCCACCAAACTCAGCGCACAGGACAGCAAGGTGCCGGGCACAACCTCCAACAACCACATAGAGATCTTCCGCACCCGCTACCGCAACACCAATACCTTGAACTACGATTTCAAGAACATCTTCAATAACGAAGACCACAAACTCACCGCTATGCTGGGCCAGGAGCTCACCGTTACCCAGTCCAACACGCTGGATCTGATGGTTTACGGCTTCCCGACATTTTTCTCTGCCCAGCAGGCCTGGAATTTTATGTCACAGGCAAACGGAACTTCGCTTGCCGACGGCACGGTTACGAATAATACAGAGCTGAGTAACGTATATGCGCCCAACGACGTGTTGCTCTCTTTCTTTACACGTGTCAATTACGACTACAAGAACCGCTATATGATTGGCGCCACGTTCCGTGCCGACGGTTCTTCCAAATTCTCCAACCCTTGGGGCTTCTTCCCTTCTGCCGCCGTGGCCTGGACCATCAGCAACGAAGACTGGATGGCAGGCAGCCGCGGATGGCTGGATCTGCTCAAGATCCGCTACAGCTTTGGTACCGCGGGTAACAACAATATCCCTCTGGGACAGCTCAGCAAGGAATACGCTTCTACCGGAACATCTTACATAAGCACTTCCGGCAACATTGTTTCTCCCAAGAAGACTGAAGGCAAGATTGTGATGAACAACCCCGACCTCAAGTGGGAGACAACCTACACTCACAACATCGGTCTGGACTTTGGCCTGTTCAAAGGCAAGCTGAACGGTAGCATCGAGGTTTACCAGAACGACACCAAGGACCTGCTCATCAACTTCCCCATTTCCGGCGCAGGCTATTCCAGCCAGTACCGCAATGCGGGTTCTGTCCGCAACCGCGGTGCCGAGCTCACCCTGAACGCCCCGATAGTTTCCAACAAGGACTTCGGCCTGAATCTCTCTGCAAACATTTCTTACAACAAGAACGTCGTAACTTCCCTGGCAGGTCTTGAGAATATTCCCTGGGCCTCCGGCTGGGTGACATCTGCCGAGATAGCAGCCGACTACCTGGTACAGGAAGGACAGCCCCTTGGCAATATGTACGGCTTCGAGAGCGACGGCTTCTATACGGTAGATGACTTCAAAGGCTTCATAGACGGCAAGTGGGTATTGAACGACGGCGTTGCCGACGATAGCGAAGTCATAGGAGCCAATTACCTCCGTCCCGGTGCAATGAAACTCAAAAACACCGACGGCAGCGAGGATAACAAGGTCACATCTTCCGATATGACGGTTATCGGCAATGCAATGCCCGATTTCACCGGCGGTTTCTCCCTCTCCGGCTACTTCAAGGGCTTTGACTTCAGCGCCAACTTCAATTATGTGATAGGCAACGATATCTACAACGCCAACAAGATTGAATTCACCGGCAGCAGCAAGTATTACAACCGCAACCTGCTGGATATGATGAATGTTGACAGCCGCTGGACCAACGTCAACTGGGAGACCGGCGAGCTTATCAACGACGCCGACGCCCTGGCCAGCCTCAATGCCGGCAGGACAATGTGGAACCCCACAATGCAGAAGGCTGTCTTCACCGACTGGGCAGTGGAGGACGGTTCTTTCCTCCGCCTGCAGAGCGCAACCATCGGTTACAATCTGCCTGAGACTATGCTCCAGAAGGTATATCTCAAGAAGGCCCGCATCTATGTTACCGGCACTAATCTCTGGTGCCTGACCAAGTATTCCGGATACGACCCCGAGGTGGATACCCGCCGCAAGACCCCGCTGACACCCGGCGTGGACTACAGTGCTTATCCCAAGAGCATCGGCTTCGTGGCTGGCGTGAACCTCACTTTCTAAATGCACAAGAAGATGAAAAAGTTTATACAATTTATACTCAGCATCGCAGTAATCTCTGCCCTGGCATCTTCCTGCGACAATCTGCTTAAACCGGAGAGCCCCTCTACCTACGACACCGAGACGGTTTTTGCCAACTATAACCTGGCAGAAGGCGCAATCTTTGGCATTACCGAGGCTTTCTGTATAGATAAATCCTATCGTAACCGTTTCCTTCCCTGGTACGGATACAACACCGATATAGAGTGGTACAACACCTATAACCCCGGCGGAGACCAGGGCAAGAGCGACATCGGCATATACAACTGCCTTCCTTCCAACGGACAGCTTAATGAAGCCGAGGGCTGCTATACCCTTATGTACACCGCCATAGAGCGTGCCAACCTCGCAATTGAAGGTTTGCGCAAATACGGCAATGTAGAAGCGGATGCCAATATGGCTTACCTGCTGGGCGAGGCCTTGACCCTGCGCGCTATGGTCTACTACGACCTCTGCAAGGCCTGGGGCGACGTTCCGGCCCGTTTTGAGCCCGTCACTTCCGAGACCACCTATCTGCCCAAGAGCAGCCGCGAGGTCATCTTCAAGCAGATTCTCGGCGACCTGGACGAGGCCATCAATTATCTGCCTTATCCCAACAAGGCTGCCGCAACCCGCCGCAGTGACCGCATCAGCAAGGTCTTCGCAGAAGGCCTGTATGCCCGCATCGCCCTTATGGCATCGGGTTATGCGCTCCGCCCCGCAGAGGGTATGGTGGGCACCCACGACCTGGGCAGCGTCTGCCTCCCTTACGACGCCGAGCTGGCCAAGAGCGTGCTCTACCCCAAGGCTCTGGATTATCTGAAGGATGCCATCAACAATGGCGGCTGCCATCTGGACCCCGACTACGAGGCATACTGGAAGCGCCAGAATGCAAAGCAGAATCTTGCCTTTGACGGAGAGACTCTGTATGTGATTCCCTTCGGTGACAAACGCGGACAGTGGAACAACTACTTTGCACTCCGCGTGGACGGCAACACCAAATACAACACCTATAGCAGCGCCCGCGGCGGAGCAGCCGGTCCGCTCCCTTACCTCTGGTGGAAATACGACGAGAGGGATGTGCGCCGCGACCTGACCTGCGCCAACTACCGCTGGAACGCCGCCGAAGACGGCTACGCTCCTACAGGCATCGCCAACTGGTATTTTGCTAAATATCGCTTTGACTGGCAGAACGACCCCGCAAGCAGCGCCGACGACGGCATCAAGCCCGTGGTTATGCGCTACTCTGACGTACTGCTTATGGCAGCCGAGATAGAGAACGAGCTCAACGGCCCCACCGCCGATGCAAAACGCTGGCTGGCCGAGGTGCGCCGCCGTGCATTCAGGGGCAATGAAGAGGCTGCCGAGGACTACGTGAACGCAATCGGTGGCAAAGAGGCATTCTTCAACGCCATCGTGGACGAACGTGCACTTGAGTTCTGCGGCGAGTTCCTGCGCAAGGCTGACCTCATCCGCTGGAATATGCTCAAGAGCAAGATGGACCAGGCCAAGAGTGAGCTTCGCGCACTGCGCGACCACTCCGGCGCTTATGCAAATCTGCCCGAAGATATCTACTATCAATTCGACGAGGCTACCGAGAAACTCACCATATACGGTTTCCGTCCCGGCGAAAACACCAAGCCCAAAGGCAACTGGAAAGTGAGCAAGGGTTACTATTCCAAGGTTGCCGACGACAGCGGCAAGGACACCGGTCTCTACGACAAGCGCATAGACGGTATCTACGAGCACGGCGACCAGATGGAGTGGTATATGTACTGGCCCATCTTCTCCAACCAGATCAACAGCAGCGTGAACAAACTTGTAAACGACTACTACTATGAATAAGATTAAATATATCCTGATTGCGCTCATCGCAATCGTTGCTACCGGCTGCGTTCAGGACAAGGTATTCGACGAGCTGAAGAATGTTCCGCTGAAGCGTTGCCTTGAGCCTATGAACCTCTCCGCACGCGTGGATGCCAATACGGGCGTGACCACCACCTTCCGCTGGGATGTCACCACCGATGCAGAGGAATATCTGCTGGAGGTGCTTGACGCCGAAACCAACGCTGTGGTTCTTTCCCAGACGCTTACGGGTAGTGAAATTCCCTTCGAGACCAATCTCGAGGCCGACGGCAAGTATACCTTCCGCGTAACCGCCAAGTCTTCCAAACTTGACGACAGCAAGGTGGCCGTATACGACGGCGATCCCTTCAAGACCTACGCCATCAAGGACAACCTGTTCCTGAAGGTCACCGGCAAGAGTGCCGAGGCCATCTCCCTGGTCTGGTCCAACGAAGTTTCCGATTTCCAGGATGTGACCCACATCGAGGCCACACCCACCGCCGGCGGCAAGGGTGTCACCCTTAACCTGACCGATGCCGATGCAGCTGCTGCTATGGCAACCCTCACCGGACTTGCAGCCTCTACCGAATATGACATCGTCCTCTTCTTCAAGAGCGCCAGCCGTGGTGCTGTTACAGTATGGACATCTCCGGCACAAGGCTCCCTGACCAAGGTTTCAACATCAGAGGCCCTCCTGGCCGCTATGACCGCAGGCGACGACGTTTATGTTAGCGCCGAAGGTTCTCCTTATACTGTGGGCACAGTAACTCCTGCAAAGGGCTTCCGTATGCTGGGTGAATATGCCTCCGACGGCAGCAAACCCATAGTTATGGGCGACATCGCCCTGAACGAAGGCTTTGCCGGCGACCTATATTTCGAAAATATCCACTTTGACGGTACCGGCCGCAACCGCATCATAGACCACAAGGGCGGTGCGCTTACAATAGACAAGATCAGCTTAGTGAACTGCGAGATCAGCGGCTATGCCTGCGGTATCTATTACGACAACGTGGACGGCCAGCTGAACCTCTCAGAGTTCCTGATCGAGGGCTGCGATATCCACGATATAGCCGGCAGCGGCGGTGACGGTTTTGACGTGCGCAAGAATTCTGCTATAAGCAAGATCACTTTCCGCAACAACACCGTTTGGAACAGCTTCCGCTCTTTCTTCCGCCTGGACGACAGTGCCTCCGGCACCAATGTCACACTGGGCGAGATGGTGTTCGAGAATAACACCGTCAAGAGTATAGCTACCAACGACAAGGGTATCTTCTATATCCGCTGCCCCTGGACCAAATTCACCATCCAGAAGAACCTCTTCCTGCACCAGATGGGCGACAAGGCTGTGATTGCAACCACATTCAACACCAAGCCCGAGAATGTTCCCGGTGACATTACTGCAAATGACAACTACTGCTTCAACGTGGGCGAGAAGTTCCTCACCGGAACCACAAACTTCACGGCAGAGCAGATAAGTGCCACAGTTCTGACTGCAGACCCGTGCTTCAACTCCAAGGGTAATTTCTTCTCCCTGGCCAACGCCGACCTTCAGGAAAAGAAGGTAGGTGCCGCCAAGTGGTGGAATGAATATGTAGAGCCGGTAGAGGACCTCACTCAAGGCGTCACCGAGGCTCCCCACACCTGGGATCTGAACGATGCCAGCCTGTTTGCAGGCGATTTGAACAAGGCCAAAGTTCGCGACAACCTGCTTATGGTGGCTTCCGACGAGTTCCCTATGAATCTTGACGGCGGCCTGACATTCGGCGCTGCCGCTCCTCTGAACAAGAAGGGCGTTCCCACCAATGCTTATGCAGCATTCCTTGTAAACGGTCCCGGTTCGGTAATCCTCAAGGTTGCCGAGGTTGAGGCAGGCAGTCAGCTGCTGGTTGCTGTGGGCGATCCCGACGGCGCTGCAGCCACCGTCAAGGGTGCTGCCGTTGCCGGCGATGCCCTGCAGAAGGTTATCCTGGCCGATATTGCAGAGGAATCAATGGTATATCTCTATGCCTCTGGTCCCGTTAAAGTCACCACTCTGGCCTGGTCGCCCGACGTGGCCGGCGCCAACACTGCGCTGGCTGCTCCCAAGGCAACCATAGATGTAGTGCAGATTACCGAGGGTGACGAGACACCGATTACCATTGCCTGGGAGGCTGTTACCAACGCGGCTGATTATACCGTGACCTTCAATAAGAAGAAGACCACCACAGAAGAACTCTCGTTTGTGATTGACGCCGAGACTGCGGCTGCACTCGAGGCCGGTCTTTACACCATTACGGTTGTGGCCAATCCTGCCGAAAGCGATATCTACAACACCGCTTCCGAGGCGGCTTCGGTGGCCTTTGTGGTAATGGCTCCCGCCGGCAGCGACACTCCGGTTGAGGTAGAGAAGACCCTCACCTGGGACTTCAGCGACGACGCGTGGAAGGCAGAATTGGCAGCCAAGGGTGCCAAGAATGCCGATATCACCAACTGGGTATCGGCCATCGACGGCCTCACCTGGACCTCCACCGCCAAGAGCAAGTGGAATACCGCCACTATCAACGAGGTAGAGTACACCTTTATCCAGGCCGGCGGCAAGGGCAGCGCAAGTGACCGCACATTTGTCTTCACCGCTCCCGCCTCAGGAACCCTCAGGATCACGGCTTCCAACACCGGAGGCTCTGCAGCCACCGACGACCGCCGTCCGGCAGTGATAGACGCAAGCGGGTCGGTTCAGCTGGGCGAAACCCCCGCTCCTGCATCCACCGAGCCTAAGGTCTATGAGTTTGAAGTAGAGGCCGGCACCGTGACCATCTATCCCGACACCAACGGTCTGCGCTTCTACAAGATAGAATTCACTTATATGGAGACTTCCGGCGGCGAGCCCGCTAAAGAAGACTATGTGTGGGACTTCAACGATGAAACCTGGAGGGCAGAATTCGCAGCCAAGGGCGCCAAGAATACCGATATCATCAACTGGGTATCGGCCATCGACGGCCTCACCTGGACCTCCACTGCCAAGAGCAAGTGGAATACCGCTACCATCAATGAGGTAGAGTACGCATTTATCCAGGCTGGCGGCAAGGGCAGTGCAACTGACCGCACCTTTACCTTTACCGTGAACAATCCCGGCACAGTGACTGTCCTGGCTTCCAATACCGGAGGCTCCGCGGCCACCGACGACCGTCGTCCGGCAGTGATTGATGCCAGCGGCGAAGTTCAGCTGGGCGAGACTCCCGCTCCGGCATCCACCGAGCCCAAGGAGTACACGTTTGAGGTAGTAGCCGGCGCCGTGACCATCTATCCCGACACCAACGGCCTGCGCTTCTACAAAATTGAGTTCCATAGCAAATAACAGGTTATGAGTTTCATCAACGATAACTTTATGCTGCAGAGTGATACGGCCCAGAAGCTGTATCACTCACACGCAGCCAAAATGCCGATAATAGACTATCACTGCCACCTGGTGCCGCAGCAGATAGCAGAGAACATCCAGTTCAGGGATATCACCCAGCTCTGGCTGGTGGACGGCCACTACGGCGACCACTACAAGTGGCGCGCTATGAGGGGCAACGGCGTGAGCGAGGATTACCTCACCGGCGGCAAGCATTCCGCCTGGGAGACCTTCGCCAAGTGGGCCGAGACAGTGCCCTATAC
>JAEEGK010016343.1_pt1 | contig 16330 bp, 5 predicted proteins | sample 8958771 | NCBI WGS metagenome assembly JAEEGK01 (sample SAMN16246547, study PRJNA631951) | gut metagenome | biome: gut microbiome; feature: rumen; material: SC-attached | host: Bos | place: Iran: Karaj | collected 2018-10 | reverse complement strand
CATCTTTCCATGCTCCAAAAAATCTATTTCTAAACATTTTAAATTCACCTTTATTTTCAAAATAAATATGAACACCAATTCCATTTTGTAAATTATTTTCCCATTGACCAACATATTTTTCATTAACATCATTCCATATCATAAAACCATTTCCATTTAATAAAGAATTTTTAAAATAACCTTCATATAAATTATTACTTTTTAACCATTTAATATTACCAAATCCATTAATTATTCCATTAACCCATTCACCATCATATATTAAATTTTCTTTTTTTAATATTCCTTTTCCATTTTTTAATCCATTTTTCCATTGTCCATTATAGTAAATTTTATTTTTTTCATTTTCATAAATTCCTTTTCCGTCTCTTAATCCTTTTTTTAATTCACCAATATATTTTGAACCAGTTGGAAATAAAAATGTACCATATCCTTCTATTATATTATTATGTATTGTTCCTTTGTATATTGTTCCATCTTGAAAATAAATTTCACTTGTTGTTTCTATTATATTTTCTTTTTTTTTATTTTTATCATTTTTTATTTCGTTTTCTAATTGATTTTCAATATTAAATAAGTAATTTATTGAATTTGAACTTTCAATTTTTGCAATTTTTAAATTTTCGTCATTTTTTTTTTCTGATTTTTCTATTCTACTATCTAAAACTCCAAAACGTAAATTTCCTTTGTATTTTAATTTTGAAAAAATTGCTGTTCCTATTCCATTTAATGTTTCGTAAAATAATTCTGAATATTCTTCTTCTACTATTTCTTTTTTTATGTTTGATTCTTTTAATACTGTACTTATTAATAAATTATATGGTATAAATTCCATTTCTTCTTTTAATTTCATTGATGATATTTTTTCTTCTTCTTTTTCTTTTTTTTCATTATTTTTTTCATTTTTTTTTAATTCTTTTAAATTATTTTCTTCATTTTCTTTTTTTTTTTCTTCCTCATTCATATTTTAAAAATTACAATTTAAAACAAATTTGAAAAATTAATTAAAAAAAAACTCAAAAAACAAAATAATTAAAATAAAAAAATATAACTTAAAAAAATATAACTTAAAAAATAAAAAAAAATGAGTTTAATAACACAAGAAGTAATAGAATATAAAGACCAACATAATTTAGAAGAAAATTTAACAAAATCTGTAAATGAGATTCTCAGAACACTTCCTCCAGATCCATTTTCAAATTTATGTCAATTACTAAAACAAAACAGTCAAATAACATTTTTACTAAATTCCATAGAAATAAAAAATATAATAATAGGAGAATTTCAAGAAATACCATCACTAATAATTAAAATGACATTTCAAGGAAATACAAGAACAATATTAACTTATCCTTTACCATTTTCAGCATCAACATTTGAAAAATTTAAAGAAAGTTATGAACCTTTATTAAATTGTTTAAGTAATGTTTTCAGTGATAAATTAGCTAATTTCTCTATTGAAAATATAGAAAAATTTGATGATTTTTTAATGGAAACTTTACATGATGCTAATTCTTTAAATGATGATATTTCAATTGCATTAACAAATTGTTTTTCAATTTGTGCATTTATTTCAATGAGTTTAATGAAAGAAGAAATTTTACCTCAATTTATTAGAGAAATATATCCAAATTATATTGTTAATGAAACTACTATTCCAAATATTGGTTTTACATTATTTAAAACTGGAAAAAATATGAATTCAAAAATTAAATTTGAAAGATTTATTTTATTTGTTAATAATCAAAAAAAATTACAACCAAAAACTTTATATGATTTATTTAATAAAATATATGAAAATATACATAAAACACTTACTGCAGGAAAAGCAGGAGAAGCAGGAATGAAATTAAATGATGAAGGTTCATTTTTTTCACCAACTGATAAAATAGAAGATTTATATAAATTAATAGAACAATTAATAAAAGATATAAATGATGAAAATATATATTTTGGTATTGATTGTAATTCAAATAATTATTATAATGAAAAAGATAATACATATGAAATGGATGGTTTTAAAAAACCTTTAAATGCAGATGAAATAATTGATTTTTATTTAAAATTATGTAATGATCATCCTTTATTATTATATTTAGAAGAACCTTTAGCAGAAAATGATAAAGAAGGATGGGAGAAATTAACAGAAAAATTTGATAAAGAAAAACCAAATGTAACAGTATCAAAAAAAGTTGAATTATATAAAGAAGTAGAAGAACCAAAATTAGTATTAAATGATGAAGAAGAAAAAAAAGAAGAAGAAAAAAAAGTAGAAGAAGGAAAAAAAGAAGAAGAAAAAAAAGAAGAAGAAGAAGAAAAAAATGAAGAAGAAGAATCATTAAATTTACCATATAATTGTGTAACATATAGATTAGGAGAAATAAAAGTAATAACAGATATGTTAAGAGATATTGAAGAAATAACAAAAGATAATGAAGATATGAAAGTTAATTTATGGGAATATGATCATGAAAGTGAACAAACTTCTATTATTGATATTGGTTTTGGAATAAGAGCTAATAATATTATTTTAAATGGTTTTACTATGGATAAACAAAAAATTTTAAAGTTAAATAAATTTATTGAATTAGTTAATGATTTATATCAAAATACTCCTGAAGAAGAAGAAGAAGAAGAAGATGAAAATGAACAAGGAGATAATGCTAATGAAGGAGATGAAGGGGAAGAAGGTGAAGAAAAAAAGGAATAATGTATTTTTTTTTTTTTAAAATATGGAAAAATATATTTAAAATTTTTTTTGTTTTATTTTTTAATTATTATTTTTTAATTATTTTTTTAATTATTTCTTATTTCAATTTTTTTAACATATTTATCAAAAAGATTACAAATTCTCTTTTTGATATTATTTAATTTTATTTTAACATCAAAATCATTATCGATATTATTTAATGTAATTGCACTTTTTCCATATCTATTTGAGTTTTTATTATTATATTTAAATAATTTATTACAATTTGAAAATAATTTAGGAGAATGTTCAATTGTATTTATAGAAGTATAAATATGATCATTTTGAATTGAATTTGTTATATCAGTATTATATAAAGTTGCTTTTCTTAAATTTATAAAATATTTTGAAGCAGCTGTTATTAAACTATTATTAAATTTAATTGAATAATTATTTTTTGTTTTATATTTATATGATTGATCTGATATATTATTGTTATTTGTTGATAAGTTTATTTTATCACTTTTTATTGATGAGTTTAAATTGTATATTAAATTATTTTCTTTATATTCTTTATTTTCTTCTTTTAATTTTTTGTTTTCTTTTTCTAATTGTTCTATTCTTTTTTTTAGTTCTTTATTCTCTTTTTCAATTTCTTCTATTGTTCTTTTTCCTTTCTTTTTCTTATTTGCTGAAGTTGTTGAATTTCTCTTTTCTGTGTGTTCAAAATATAATTTTAATTTTTGAAATGAGAATTGTCTTAGTTTATTATGTGAATTAATTCGAAATGAAGGAAATTTTTTTGAATTTAAATTTAATAATTGTAAATCAGATATTGTTTTTATTTTAATTTTATTCCTATTCTGAATAGTACTATTTTTAATTTTTTCCATTTTTTAAAAAAAATAAGTAAAATAATAAAAAACAATAAAAAAATAAATAAAAATTAAATAAAAAAATTTAAATAAAAAATTGTTAAATCTATCCAAAAAAAAAATAAAGATATAACCAATTTAATAAATAAAAAAAATAATAAAAAAAATAATGGATTATCAAAGAAGAAATCAAAAAAAGGAAATATCAAAACCAATAAAACCTAAATTAAACTTAAGGTAAAAAAAAAAATAACTATTTAAAAAAATAGCACATTATCATTATCATCATCAAATGATGAATTTTTAAGAATAGAAAACATAATTTTTCCATTAGAAGGAAATGGAAAAAGTGCAGAAGTAGTATATAAAAAAAAACCAAAAAAAGAAAAAACAATTTATGCAAGTTCATTATTAAAAGATAATAATTTTATTTCGGATGGTGGATTAAAATCAAAAAAGACTAAATTTGATAATAATCATTTAACTTTAAAATCAAAAAAAAATTCTATTATTTTAACAGAACCTGTTGAAAAAAAAACTCCTTTATCAACAATGCCAAATCAACAAATTAATTTTGATGATAATAAAAGTAATAAAAAAAATAAAAACAATCTAAAAAAAGATAATAATTATTATTTAAGTAATAATATTATTGAAAGTCATAAAAAAGATAATGATGATAAAAGAGAAAATGATGTTAATAAAAGAGCCAATTCTTTAAAATTATCTAAAAAATTAAAAATAAATAATTTTTTTGATAATGTAAAAGAAGAAGATTGTAAATATTATAATCCAACACAACCAAATTTAAAAAATTCAAAATCAAATAATAAAGAAAGTAAAATTATTTATGAAAGAAGAAAAAATTATAAAGTACCTGTTAAAAATAATAATGAAAGTAATGAAAATTCAAAACAAAATGAAGAAGGAAAAAGGGAACAATTAATATCAGAATTAATTTATAATTCTGAAGCTGGTTTTATTCATGATTTTCAAAAAAAAGTTCAAGAAGAAACAAAAGGAAAAGATTATAAAGATATTGAACAAAAAATTCATATTTTAAAAGATAATAATATTGATGTTGAACAATTATTACAAGATGAAGATGATGAAGAAAATAAAAATAATAATGAAAATAATGAAAAAGAAGAGAAAAAAAAAGAAGATAAAATTGATTCAGAACCAAATGAAAAAAGTAATATATTAAATAATTATAATTCTGAAAAATTTTATTCAAGAAGAAAAAATAATTATATTGATGAAAGTGATATATATAATAAATCAAAAAAACAAAAAATAAAACCAAAAGTAAATATTCATGAATTTGAACAAAAAATAAGAGCATATAGAAAAAATAATAGAATGAATGAATCAAAAATAACAAATGAAGATAATAAAAATGATTCATTTAGAAAAAGTACTTCTGATATTAAAGAAAAAGATAGAAGTAAAATTATTAATGCTGATAGTAAAACAAGATTTGTTTATGATAGTGATAATAATTTCCAATTAGCTTTTAAAGAAAGTAATAAAAGAAATAAAAAAGAAATTCAAGATTTTATGAAAAAAAAAGATGAAGTTAGAAAAGAAAATGAAATAAAAGAAAATGAAGAAATTAAAAAAAAGAATTATAATAATTTTAAAAATATTGCAAAATTACAAGAATCAATAGATAATAATAAAAAAATGATTAATTTACAAAAATTAAGAAATAGAGTAAAAAATGGATATTATATTGGAAAAGATAAAAATAGTTTAAGTAAAAGTAGTAGTAGAAGTACAATATTAGATAAAAATGAACTCTTAAAAAATTTAATAGAAAGTAAACAAATAATTGCAAGTGGGAATAGAGAAAGTGATAATGAAGATATGAGAATGTCAAAAGAAGATTATGATAAATTTATAAATGAACAAGTAAATAATATTAAAACAGGTAATTTTGGTTCTAATAATGAATTTATTAATGATAATGATGATTATAATATAAATAATAATAATTTAAATTATAACATTGATGATAGTGAAGAAAGAAAAAATGAAAATAATAAAATGAAAAGTTCTTTATTACAAAAAGCTGAAGAAAGTCTTCAAAAAAATCAAGATATTATGAGGAAAAATAATTTAGTACAACATTTGAATAAAGAAAATAATAAAAATAATAAAAATAGTCAAAATAATGTCCCACAAAATATAAATAATAATGTAAATAAAATACAAACAAAGAAAAAAGAAAATCCAATAAAAGATAATTTACAAAATATAAATGTTGATTCAAAAAAATATCCTATTAATAATACTATGGAAACAAAGTCAAATACTTTACCTCAACCATCAAATCAACAATCTAATAAAAATTCAATTAATCCAGAATTAAATAATGTGTTATCAAAAAATAAAAATGATGATATTGAAAATACTAATTATGATGATATTAAAAATAAAAAAATTGAAGATGAAAAGAAAAAAAAAGAAAAAAAGAAAAAAGAAGAAGAAAAAAGAAAAGAAGAAGAAAAAAGAAAAAAAGATGAAGAAGAAAGAAAAAAAAAAGAAAAAAAGAAAAAAGAAGAAGAAAGAAAAAAAAAAGAAGAAGAAGAAAAAAAGAAAAAAGAAAAAGAAAAGAGAAAAAAAGAAGATGAATTAAAAAGAAAAAAAGAAGAAGAAAAAAGAAAAAAAGAAGAGGAATTAAAGAAAAAAAAAGAAGAAGAAAGAAAAAAAAAAGAAGAAGAAGAAAAAAAAATGGAAGAAGAAGAAGAAGAAGAAGAATATAAAAACAATATATTAAATAATACATCAGATTATCAATTTGATCCAGAAGACTTAGAAGCATATAATGAAATATTTGAAGGATTAGCAAAATTTTTAAAATTAATAAATGGAAGAAATGTTTTAAATGATTTTATAAATTATGATGATAAAAAATATAAATTAATGCTTGGTTTTCAACAATTAATTATTTTATGTAAATCAAGTCCATTTAATGCATTAAGATTTCATGAACATTTTCTTTTTTATTCTGCTGCTTTTAGACAAATGTTTATTCCTTTTATTAGAAAAGCTTTTAATAATTTAAGAGTATATTATTATAATCATCAAAGATTTAATTTTGTTGATCAAATTTTAAATCAAGTTTATAAATTTCATTTTTTAAAAAATTTAATTAATTATATTAATGCTAAAGAAGAATATGATGAAAAAGTATTTATTGAACAAGAAGAGAAAAAAAAATTTTTAGAAGAACAAAAAAAAAAACAAAGTAATGATAATAATAAAAATGAAGCAAATAAAAAAAATAATAATAAACCAATTATTGAAAATAAAGATAATGAAAATAATAAAAATAAAATTAACAAAAATAAAAAAAAAGAAATACCAAAAGAAGAAATGGAAATAAAATTAAAAAATGCAATAAACACTTTTGAAAATCCATTAAGAGCATATTTTTTAGGTAAATTATTTGAATATGCATATAATAATGAAATAAATGAAGAAAGAGATTTAGATGAAGAATATGAAAGAAGATTAAAAAATATATCTGACTATTCTGATAATAGTTTTACTCCTAGAAAAAATAATACTTACATTTATGAATCTTTTGATGAAAAAAATTCTATTTTATTATATCCTAATAGTGAAGATTCTGATAGATTACATAGAGTTTATAAATTAATTGAAATGCAAAATGAAAATTTAGATGATAGTAATATTTCAAATGATATTGATATGAATAATTTTAAAAAAGGAATTAATTTTTCTGATAGAAAAAATAATGATAATATTAATATTAATAATGAATTATCACCAATTCAAAAAAAAGATAATAATAAAATTAAAGATAAAAATGATATAATAAATAATGAAAAACCAAAAGAAGAAAAAAATGATATTGATGATAATATTTTAGGAAATAATAAAAAAGAAAATAAAGATAATGAAAAATCTCCAGATGAAAATTTATTAGATAATAATATTCATACTTCAAAAAAAGAAAAAAATAATGAAAATGAAATTCCAAATACAAAAAGTAGTAATAAAGAAAATTATAAAACACCAAGTGACCAAAAGAGTAAAAATAATAATTATAATCCTCAAAATGATATTAATAAAAATCAATCAAAACTTCAATATCAAATTGATTTTGATTCACCAAAAGAAGAAAATTCAAAATATGAATCTGCAAATTCAATTAAAAGTAGTCCAAATGAACAAGATATTTCAGCAGATAAAGACTTAAATGGAATTGATTGGGAATATACAATTCCAAATAATAAATCAGGAAGAGATAAAAATTATTTAAATGATAAAAAAAATAATATTGATAATAATATTATTAAAGAAGAATCACATGAAAGTATAAGTGAAATTAGTAATAATAAATTATTAGATTCAAATAATAAAATTGATGAAGATGTTAATGAAAAAAATAATAAATATAAAGATGATATTGATAATGATGAAAATAATAATGATGATAATAAAAATGATAATTTTAATGAATATAATGATTTTACTAATGAAGATGATTTAGATGATAGAAATGATAATGAAAATGAAAATATAATAAATGCAATTAAAAATGAAGATAAAGGGAATGAAATAGAAAAAGAAAAAAATAATACTGAAAGTAAATCAAGAAATAAAATAGAAGAAAATGATAATATTCCAGAAAATATTCCAGATGAAAATATTGAAAATATTGAAATTAAAAATGATAATATAAATATTATTGATAATCAATTTCCAGATAAAAAAAATGAAGATGAAAATATTAAAATATTAAATGATAAAGTAAATACAAATCCAATTGATTTGTCTAATTCATTTAAATTTAGAGATAGTAGTTCAAGTTATCGTAATAATAGATATCAAGATTTAAATAAAGAACCATTAATAGAAAAAAATAAAGAAAAAGATGAAATAAAAGTAGAAAATGAAGATGAAAAATATATTCCAATTAAATTACCAGAAATGACAAGTAAACAAAAAGATAATTTAGTTAATGATTTAACTCAACAAATAATAAATAATTTATTAAATAGTGAAATTAAAAATAAAATACCACTTTTATCAAAAAAAAAACAAAATATTCCTATTGTTTCTTCAAGTGGTTCAGTTAATAATTCAGTAATTAAAAGTCAAATAAATAATAGTGATCCTAATTCATCAAATGTAACAATATTTGATAATCAAAGTGAAATGTCTAATTTAAATAATTCTATTTTTATGAGACCAATTACAGAAGTTCAAAATGATAAAACATTAAATTTATATAATAATAAAATTGCACCAAGATTAATTAAAAGAATATCAAATGAAATCAATTCTAATTACAATGATATAATAAATAATTTAAAAGAACCATTAAAAATAGATGAAAAAAAATTAATGAATGGTATAATGTTAAAAGATGAAACAATATTATCAAATCCAAATAGTATATATATAAATAAAGAAATAGAAAAACAAGATTATATAAATAAAGAAAAAATAATAAAAGAATTTAAACCTTTAAATCAAAAAATAAGAAATGAAAATAATAATGAAAATGATGTAGAATATGATACAATATTAAATGAATGTTTAGTAGATGCAACAAATGAGTTAATTGAAAAAGAAAGAAAATATGGTAAAATAGGGGAACCTTTAAAATGGAGTATTAGAAATAGAGAAGTAACATATAAATATAATAATAATGATGAAAATTCAAAAAAACAATTTAGACAAAAAATAACAAAAAAATTAAGAAATTTAGTTAATTTTAAAATGGCATTAATTGCAGATAATTATGAATATATTGATCCTGATTTAATTACAAATGATAGAGATAAAAAATTTTATAAAAGTATATCTCAAGAATTAAAAGATAATGAAGAAGAATGGAAAAGTTTTGAAAATGAAGAAACACAAATTAAGTTAATTTTATCTAAATTTATTATGGATCAATTATTAAATGAAGTTGTAGAAATATTAGAACATGTTCAATATTCAAGAAAAGATCCTGCTAAATATCAAAGTAAATCTATTTATGCTTGTGAAGATATTCCAAGATTGAGTTTTCAAAATACTTCTGAAAATAATAATAATGATGAAAATAATGAATATATTAATCAATAAAGAATGTTATTTTTTTAACTCTTTTTTTTTTTATGAAATTTTATTTAAGTTCTTTTTTATTTTTTAAATAATTTACTTAAAAAACATAATTAAATTTATTAAAATTAAATTTTTTTTATGTTTATTCTATTTATTTTAAATAATAAAATAAAAAAAATAATTAAAAAACAAAAATATTTATTTATTTTTTTATTGGAGTTTATTTCCAATTGATTCTAATTTGTTTAATAAATTTATTAATTGTTCTTCATATTGTTCATGATATTTTCTATTTTCTATAATTAATTTACTTAATTCATCTCCTAAATGTTCAATTTGTTTATATCCTTTAATATTATTTTGATTATTTTTTTTTATTTTTTGTTTTAAATTTGAATTTTCATTTTTATATTTATTTATTTTTTCATAACAAATTTCCATCAATTCCTGAAATTGGTCTATTAAAAAGTTTTTATTTTCTAAAATTTTTTCTAATTTATTTACTTTATTAATAAAATATTGAGAATTAATTTTTCTTTTCTTAAGTAAATTTTTCTTAAATTTTTCAGTACCACAACATAAATTATTATAAATACTATTATTATTTAAATTCATTTCTTGACAATAAATATTATTTTGTTTAAAATTTGAACAATCAATATCATCATTTTCAGAAAAAAAATTTCTTAAATCTGGAATATCTTTTTGTGTATTTATTATTTCTTGATGTTGATTTTTTATTTTTGGTGTTGAATGACTATAAAATGTTTTATATTGAGTTGATATTGATCTTTGTAGTGGTGTATTTTGCATTTTTAAATGTGAAGAATAACTTAAGTTATTATTGTATTTCATTTTTTTAAATTTTAAAAATATAATGTTTAATTTTATTATTTTACTAATAAATGGATTTAGACATCAATAAAAATGTTATTTATAGAATAATTTTTATAAATAAAAAAAACTGTTTTAATCAATGGAATAAATTGTAAGAAATAATATAAAAATATATATATAATATATAAATTAGGAAGAAAAAAAATATAAATATTGAATCTTGTTTTATTGAAGTTTATAATAAATGTTTTAATAAGCCAATTAATGATGATATAATTTATAAAAATTTTATATTTTTTATTAATTTATTGGTATCTTTTATTATGGAAGAGAATTTTATTTCTTTACAATTACTGAATATTTTGAAGAATTCGATAAAAATAATTCAATTAAAAAACATTCAATTAAAAGATAAAAATATTTTTAATAATATTCCTAATTTAGATGAAATAGTGAATAAAGTTATAAAAAAAGTAATAATTGATATTCCTTGTGATTTATTTGAAAAAAAAGAAAGAGAAAATAATGATATAAGTGAATTTAATGATTATGTAATAATTAATGAGAAAGAAATATTTACATTAGAAAATGAAAATGAATATAAAATAATGGAAATCGATGATTTTAAGCAATATGAAAAATATAATGAGAAAAAAATAAATGATAATAGTAAAATAAAGAAAGATAATAATAATGATTTTAAAAATAAAGATATCAATATAAATAATAAAGAGGAAGAAATAAATAAAAAAAATTCCTCAATTCAAATGATTAAATCATCATTAATTTTAAATTCAGAAGATATTGAAGATAAACAAATACATTATTTTAGAAATTCATTTACAAATAATTCTAACCAATATGAATTCATTGATGAAAATGAAAATCAATTTAATTTTATTTTAAATAATGGAAAAATAAGATATATGACAATTGATTTGTTTATAAAAAAAATTGCAATAGAAAATTTTGCAAAAAATGAATCTTTTTTAGTTTCTGGTTTTATAAATCAATTTTGTGATTTTATTGATATTAATACCTTTATTAATAAAATAATAAATGCTTTTCATTATTATTATGAGAAAAATAATGAACATGCTTTAATTAATCTAATTTTTTTTTTAAATAATTGTGTGATTGAAATATATGATTTTTTCAGAATAATAAAATTTTCAAATCCTCTTTATTCAATATTAACTAATTTTTATAATGAAATAATAAATAAAAATAAAATAAAATTAAATAATATTGAAAAAATATTAATATTATTTGAAAGAGAAAATATATTAGAAGAGAATTTAAGATATATAAAAGAAATATTTCATGAAGATAAAAAAATAGAAAAAAAACAATTAAATAGATTTTATTCTTTAGATATTAACATAAACCATAATAAAACATTTTCAATTTTAAATTATGAAAAAAATGAAATATTAAATCATTTAACATTTTTATCAAAAAATTATTTTTATGAGATAGATAAAAAAGAATTATTAAATTCAAAATTTTCAAAAAAAAACAAAGAAAAAGATTCACCAAACATAATTAAATTGATAAATAATTCAAATAATTTAGCAAATATTATAAAAGTAAATATATTATCAGAAAAAAATATACAAAACAGAGCAAAAATAATTGAAAAATGGATTATCATTTCTGATTTATGTAAAAAAATAAACAATTTTAATGATTGTTTTACAATTAATTTAGCATTAAATTCATATATGATTTCTTCTTTACTAAAGACTTGGAAAAAAGTTGATGAAACTTACATTTCTTTATTTAATGAAATAAAAGAATTTTGTTCACCAATATCAAATTTTAAATATTTAAGAGAAGCCATTAAAAATTGTATTAATTGTCCTTATTTGCCCTTTTTAGGTGTTTATTTAAAAGATTTTACTAATTATAATGAGCTATATAAGTATATGAAAAATGATAAATTAATTAATTTTATGAAAATTAATTTAATTGAAAGAAGTATTCAAGATTTTTTTAAATATAAAAATATTAAATATAATATTAATCCTGTTTATAAATTGGATTTTTTTGAAAATATTAAATCAATTTCTGAAGAAGAATTAGATTATTTATATAATAAAATAAAGGATAAATAATTGAAATAAATACTTTTATATTTTCAAAATTTTTTAGTTATATAAAAAATTATCAATAATACTTCAAAATATTTTGAATATTAATTATTTTTTTTGAGATTACAAAATATATATGATATAAAATCACTAATATAAAATTTAATTAAAAAATATTGATATTTACTTAAATATATTCTTTATAAACAATTAATGAAAAAATTATTAAACAATATCATTTATATCTAAACAATAGTTTATTTAAAAACAAAATAATTATATATAAAAATAAAATTAATGAATATAATAAATTAATCAATATATTAATTTAAAATAAAATTTGAAAATGAAAAAATATTCTTAAAAAATTAAAATAAAAACGATAAAAATAATAAAAAATAAAAAAATTAATTAATTCATACTTACAAAAATATCCAATAAAAAATATAAAAAACAATATATTAATAAAAATATTTAATAAAAAACAAAAAAAGAAAAATTAAAAATGCAAAATAAAGACAAGGATAAAAATATACAAGAGAAAAAACAACAAGAAGAAAAAAAAGGAAAAGCAACAACAAAAATATATAAAACCACAAAAGAAACTCCAAATTACAAAGAAAGCAAAGTTGAAATAATATCAAATAAAACCATAGAAAATCCACCAGAAATAACAAGAACATCAAATATTTATAAAACAGCTTCAGGACAAAAAACAATAGAAGAAACAACAGAAAAAAAGTCAGGAGGAAAAATTGAACAAACTTATATTATAACTACTTCAAAACATAAGAGAAATGATTCAGATTCATATGAAAAGAAAAGTAAAGGTTCTTCATATATTAAAACACCAGGAAAAAATGAAAAAATATATGAAAAGTATTCTTCAAATGTAAATACTGAGAAAAATTATTATATTCTTCCTGAAAAAGAAACTTTTTCACATTCTTCTAAATATTCAAATGATTTAAAGCAATCTTCTTCTGATAAAAGATCATCAGGGAAGATGTATTCAACTAATAGTGAAAGAATAAGAAATTATAATATGAGTAGTCAAAATAATTATAGTTTAAATAATAGTTATGGTCAAAAATCATATAATTTAAATTCTCCTTTACCAGGATATAGTAATCAAACTTATAATATTAAATATCAAAATCAATCAAATAATTCTCATTCTTATTCTAATTCAAATCAATTTATGCCTTATTCAAATCAAACTTATAATTATTATTCTTCAAATAATCAAAATCAAGGAATTAATATTAAAACATATCAAAATCCAAATCAAAATTATGAATATCATACTCAAAGAATTAAAAAACCAATAAGACAAATTATTCCAAGTCAAGAAATGAATAAAGAATTATTTTTTAATCAAATAAAAAAACAAGGATTATTAGATATTAAAGATAGTCAAACTTATGAAATTGAAACTGAAACAAGATATATTAAACAAGGAGAAAAAGTTGAAAGAAAAGGAAGATCAGTTGGTCAAGTAATTGTAAATTCTCGTTCAAAAGAAAATATAAGAAAAAAAGATTTAAATCCAAAATCGTTTTCTCAATATCATGATAAATATTCAAATACTTCTTCAACTGAAAAAAAAAAAAGAAGAAATAAAGGAAAAATTTCAAATTTATTTGGAATTTTAAATAAAAATAATAACAATGATGATGATTTTATAATAACAAAAGGAATGAGAAATGAAAAAGGAGGAGTTGTTGATTTTGCTTATGGAAGTTTAAATAGAAGTCAAAGTTATTCTTTTATGAGATTTAAACATAATATTTATTATAGTGAGAAAAAAAAAAGAGATGCTGCAAAAATAATTCAAAGATGGTGGAGAAAAATAGTTTATATTTATCATAAATATGAAAGATCAATTTTATTACTTCAAAGTTATTTTAGAGGTTATTTAGTAAGAAGATATTATAGAATTGTTTTAAATAAACAAAGAAGAATGTATGAAAGAATTATGAAAGAAAGAGAATTAAATAAAAAAAATAAAAATTATAATCAAAAAATTGATAAATATGTTGAAATTGATGAAAGGAATTTTAATTATAATTATGATATTGAAAAAACTAAAAAAATTACTGATAAAAGCCAAAAAGAAAAAGCAATAATTATTCCTGAAGAAGAAGATAAAGAAATTGATGATTATATTTATGTAAGAAATTTAGCAACAACTCTTATTAAGAAAATAATACAAAAAAGATTATCTAATAAATATTATGAAATGTTATTAGCTTTTAAAGAAAATAATGGAGATAATGTTATTAGTGAAAATTATATTAATATTATTTTAAAGAAATTTATTAAGAGAAATGATTATAATATTCATGATTTATTAAGAAATAAATTTGATAAATTTAAAAATCAAGTTTTGAAAGATAAAGTACAAGAAAAAGATAATGAAAAAAAAACTATTTTGAAAAGTAAAGCAAAAGCAATTGAAGATAATGATAAAGAAAAAGAAAATTTGATAAAAGAAAATGAAAAACTTTTAAAAGAAAAAGATGTTGAAAAGGAAAATTTAGTAAATGAAAAGGAAAATTTAATACAAAAATATGAAAAGTTAATTAAAGATAAAGATAAAGAACGAGAGAATCTTTTAAAAGAAAAAGAAAAACTTATGAAAGAAAGAGAGAATTTAATAAAAGAAAGAAATACAGAAAAAGATAATTTAAAAAAAGAAAAAGATAAATTTTTAAAAGAAAAAGCAGATTTATTAAAACAAAAAGATAAAGAAAAAGCAGATTTAATTAAACAAAAAGATAAAGAAAAAAATGATGCCTTAAAAGCAAAAGATAAAGAAAAAAATGATGCCTTAAAATTAAAAGATAAAGAAAAGGATGATTTAATTAAAAAACATGAAAAAATAATTCATGATAAGGATAAAGAAAAAGAAATTTTAATTATTGAAAGAGATAATTTAATTAAGGAAAAAGAATCAATATTAAAATCAAAAGATAAAGAAAAAGATGATTTAGTTAAAGAAAAAAATAATTTAATGAAAGAAAGAGATGATCTTGTAAAAAATAAAGATAATGATTTAAATAATCTTAAAATAGAAATTGAAAAATTAATAAAAGAAAAAGATGATTTAATTAAACAAAAAGATAAAGAAATTGATGATTTAAAGAAGTTAAAAGATAAAGAAAAAGATACTTTATTAAAAAATAAAGATAAAGAAAAAAATGATGCCTTAAAAATAAAAGATAAAGAGAAAGAAGATTTAATAAAAAAATATGAAAAATTATTACAAGATAAAGAAAAAGAGAAAGAATTATTATTAATTGAAAAAGAAACACTTATAAAAGAAACTGAAAAATCAATTAAAAATAAAATTGATGAACAAACTCATTTAATTAATGACAAAGATAAATTAATTAAAGAAAAAGAAGATTTAATTAATAATAAAGATAAAGAAATTAATGATTTAAAACATGAAAAAGATACTCTTATTAAAAAATATGAAGATTTAATCAAACAAAAAGATAAAGAAAAAGCAGATTTAATTAAACAAAAAGATAAAGAAAAAGCAGATTTAATAAAACAAAAAGATAAAGAGAAAGAAAATGCTTTAAAATTAAAAGATAAAGAAAAGGATGATTTAATTAAAAAACATGAAAAAATAATTCATGATAAGGAAAAAGAAAAAGAAATTTTAATTATTGAAAGAGATAACTTAGTTAAAGATAAAGAAAATTTATTAAAATCAAAAGATAAAGAAAAAGATG
>JAEEGK010016341.1_pt1 | contig 16331 bp, 15 predicted proteins | sample 8958771 | NCBI WGS metagenome assembly JAEEGK01 (sample SAMN16246547, study PRJNA631951) | gut metagenome | biome: gut microbiome; feature: rumen; material: SC-attached | host: Bos | place: Iran: Karaj | collected 2018-10 | reverse complement strand
ATCCCCAATCCCCAATCCCCATTGTTAATTATAATTAAATTATTATTTAAAATTAATATTTTTTAAATAATTAAAATTAAATAAATCCTCTATAATTAAATTTTTTATTATTATATAAATATATAATATTTATAATAATTATTTATATATATAAATAGATATATTTAAAAAAATTTATTATAATATGTCATTCTTTGATTCTACAATAAATTCTACTCAAAATATGGTTAATGATGATACTTATGAATTTAAAACACAAGTATATCAGAATGGAGATAGATATTTTGGTCAATTAAGAAATGGAAAAAGAGAAGGATATGGAATAATGTATTATAAACGTGGTGGAAGATATGAAGGTAATTGGAAAAATGGTTTAGCAGAAGGAAAAGGAATTGATTATTATCAAAATGGTGATAGATATGAAGGAAATTATCATATGGATGAAGAAGATGGAGAAGGAGTATTTTATTATAGTAATGGTGATAGAATGATGGGAAATTATTATCATGGAAATCCAATAGGAAAACATGTTAAACTTTGTGCAAATGGAGAAATTAAAACAAAAAATTATTAATCTTAATTAGTAAGTATTGGGTGAAATTTAAACAATTAAATAATTATTAATTATTATATTAACTATTAATTTACTAAACAAAACTGAGTGACATTTAAAAAAAAATTATTTTTTTATTATTTTATTTATATGAAAAGGAAAAAAGAAGAGTAGAAAAAGGATTAAAAATGAAAAAATAAAAGAGTTAATTGAAATAAAATTGTTGAAAAAATAATTCAAATCTAGAAAAAAATATTAAAACAACTATAATTAAATAAGAATGAAATATAAGAAAGATTGATTGAGTGTTCAATGAGGGAGAAAGATATAAAGATAATGTAATAATGAGAAAAAAAACAACTAAAGAATTTGATATATTACCAAATTATCAGAAATTAACTAAAGAAAAAAAAAGAATAGAAATATAAAAATACAAGAAATTTGCAAAAAGAAAAATGAATTAACTGTAAAAAGCTAAAAAAATTTTATAGTTAAGATATTTATATTCTTTTTTATTGAATTATCTTCTTTAAATAAAATTCAGAATTAAATTTAAAATAATTAAATTTTTGAATAAATGAATTTGTTTCATTATATTTAAAAGTTCAATTAAAAACAACGAATTTAGAATTAGAATTTAATTATTAATTAGAGCATTGAAAAAGTAAATTAATTGAATTTGAATTATTAAAATAAAAGCACAATTGAATATGAAATTAATATATTTTTATTAAAAATATTCATTAAATTAGTTCAAATAAAATAAAATAAATTATAATTTTCTTTTAGAAATCTTTTTCATTTAATTTAATTACAAAAATAACATTTTAAAAATTTAAAATAAATAAATAATCATTATTAAATCAATTTACAATTATCAAAAATATAATCTTCTTTAGAATTTCATTTAATATCATCATATTTCATTCAGTTGCATTAATAAAAAATATTGAATTTGATTCTATATTTTCATAAACCAATCATTAAATCATTTTTAGAAGAATCATTCTTTATATTATTATATAATTTAAATCTGTGATAATATAAATTTTCATTATTTAAATATTCAATAAAAATAAAAATAAAAATGTCATTTTTTCCTTTAAACAAAATAATAAATATCTAAAACTTTTAAAATACAATAAACTTTAATAAAAATTATTTTTTTATATTTTTAAATAAATTAATAATAAAATATCATAAAATATAAAATAAGAATAAATATATTAAATTAAATAAGTAAAATTTTATAAATAATAATATGGAATTTATATTTTATTTAATATTATTTTTTTAGTATTAAAATTAGATTTAAATTTTATTTTTCAACCTATTAAAATTATCATATTTTTGTTTGTACTTTTTTCAAGGGAAGTTCATTTAAAATTGAATTACAATAAGTTTGACAATTTTCATTAATAATATCATATTTATTGGGAAGTTTTTTAATTATATTAATTATATCTTTAATATAAAAATCTTTTTTAGAAATCCAAATATCTCTAATTTCATAATTTTGAGTATTCCTATTACTTGCACAAAAATCTTTAATTCTCTCAATTCCATCTTTAAATGAAATTGCTTTATGAAAAGTAATAGGATAAGTTTGAGTAATATAAAAGTGCTTTTGTTTAGTTTCAATTAATAATCCTTCATGAAAAGGAGAATTTCCTGTAACATAAACTAATTTAGATAATGTTTGTAAATGCTTATTATCAAAAAAAGGAATTTTAATTCTTTTTATTTCTATAATTTTATCTGATAAATCATCTTTATCTAAATTATCAATATCTAATGGTTCACCTGAACGACTTAATTTTCTCATTATTGAATTATGATTTGATGATGAGGATGATAAAGAAGAAGAAACTCCCATAAAAAATTTAAAATATTAACAAAAAAAAAAATAAAAATATTCACATTTTTTTATAAATATATTTCCTATATTTAAAAAAAAAATAAAAATTATCAAAATTATTTATTTTTTATTTTCCATCATATTCATATGATTCATATTATATCCAAATGTATTATTAATATAAGGATATTCTTGATTATCATTTTTCATATTTTGAAAATTTTGCATCATATATTTTTGATAATATAAATAATTCATATTATTAAAATTATTATTTTTATCTTTATCGAAATTATTTATATCAGAAGGATTATATGGAATCATCATATAATAAATTGGTTGATTAGGATTTTTTGGATCTATTTGCATCATTGTCATTGGTGATTTCATATTATTATAATACATTTGATATGGATAATTCATTCTTTGATTTTGATTTAATGGAATATTATTATTATTATTATTTGAATTTATTTGTTTGTTATTTGAATTTATTGATATTTGTTTATTATCTATTTTATATGATGAATTTGTTTTTGGTTGTTTTTCTATTAAAATATTTTCTGCTTGTACTTTTACAAAATCTGTTTGTGTTTTTTCATTTTTTTTATTGTCTATTAATATCTCTTCTGGTTCTATTTCAATTTCTGTTTTATTTTTTATTATATTTTCTGTTTCTTTTGGTTCTACTTCTATCTTTTTTTTATCTTTTTTTAATGTTTTGATTTCATTTTTATTATCTAATCCATATTTTGGTTCTACTTCAATCATTTTTCTTGGTTTTCTTTCTTTAATTTCTTTTTTTTCATTTATTTTTATTTCTTTTTCTTCATTTTCATTATTTGAATTATTTATTATTTTTTCTTTTTCATCAATTTTATTTATTTGTTGTTCACTATTATTTTCTTGAATATTATCAGGTTCAGGTAATTCAACTAAATCACCTTTTTTTCTATATTTTCTTCTTGGATAATAATTATTGTAATTATAATAACCATTATAATTATTGTAATAATAATTATTATAATAATTATTATTATAATATTTGTTTGTGTAATTTGTTTTATAATTATTATAATAATTATTTTTTTGATAATTATTATTTGATTCATTTGAATTCTTATTTTCTTTATTATTCAATATTTCATTATGATTTTTTTGATAATTATTTTTGAAATTTCTTTTTTTTTTATCAATAAGTTTTTTTTCTAATAATTAAAAAATATTTTTACTTTTTCCTACTTCATGCCATTTATATTCATCTCCTTTATTAGCAATTTTTAATTTTTCATCTAATTCAACTTTTATTTTACTTTCATCATTATCAAATTTCCTCATTAATTCATAAATTTCTTCATCTTCAAAAATATGTCCAGTGTAGTCTTGATAATAATCAAGGGATTCTAATTCTTCTTTTGTATATTCTTCTGCATCAATTAAATTATTTTGAAATTGTGTTTGAGTTGATTTCTTCATTTTTTTTTAAATAAATTTAAATATTAAATTCCTAATTTATATTTATAATTTTAAAATTCTATATATTGTTTTAAATTAAAATTTTTTTAAAATTAAATTTTGATTAAAAATTTTAAAAAATAATTTGAAAAATTTTGCTATTTATTGAGATTTGTAAATAATTTAATGAATAAAAATGTGATTTGACTAATTTATAATTTATATTCTGATTCAAAATTTTCAAATAGAAAAAATAATATCTAAAGAAAAGCAAAGAATTTAATATAGTTAAAATTGTCAATATTTTGAGTTAATAATTAAATTATTTTATTTAGAAAAAAAGCAAAATTAATTAAATTTACTTATTTACATTTAAAATCTTTATAAAAATATAATATTCCAAAGTATTGAAATTTTAATCTATATAATTAACAAGATGCCATCATTGAGTTAAATGTAACTCAAAATATACAATTGATTATAATTTAATATAAATTATTAATATATGGATTCATATAATTTTCATAATCCATTTTTTGTTGTTTAATTTTCTCCATTTTAATTATTTGATCGTTTATTTCTTTTTCATATTCTAAATCTCTTTCCTTTTTAATATTCATTATAATATCATAAGCTTCATTTGCATTAATTCTTTTCCTACAATTTCTTTCTAACATTTTCATAACTAAATTCCTCATTTTTTCATCTTCAATAAGATTAAAATTAATTTTTTTAAATTTAATTTCATCTATTAAAGTACTTGTATTATCACTTTTAAAAGGTTCTAATCCAGTTAACATATTAAAAATAATAATTCCAATAGACCAAATATCCATTTTTTCATTATAACCAAAATGACTAATAACTTCAGGTGCAGAATAATCAAGTGTCCCAACAATTTCAAATAATAATTTATCTTTAGGAATATTTTCAGCAAATCCAAAATCAATTAATTTAACAATCGGATAATTATTTTTTCCAATATTTATCATAAAATTTTCAGGTTTTAAATCTCTATGAATAATATTTTTTTCATAATGAAGAAATTTAATAACTTTTAATATTTGAATTGTTATTTCTATACATAAATCAATTGATAATTTTTGTTCTGGTGTATTTAAAACAAAATCAAATAAATCTCCATCACATAATTCCATTACAAAACTTATTGTTTTTAAATCTTCAAATATTTCATAATATTTAATTATATTTTCATGATTTAATTTACTATATTTTACTTCTTGTTTTATTGATTCAATATCTGTTAATTTATCTTTATTTATTCTTTTAATTGCAAATTTACCTTTTTCATTTTCTCCAATATATACAAATCCTGTTGTACCATTTCCTAAAATTTTGGATGATATTTTATAATATTTTGTTATATCATCTCTTTTCACATTATTTGATGATAAAATATAGTCTTGTTTTAATATTAAAATTTCCTCTTCTTTTTTTTTATTTGTTATATTTTTTTGAGTATTTGAATTATTAATTATATTAGTATTTTTATTTTTATTTTTTCTCATTTCTTCAATTTCTTTTTGATTAGAACCACAAACACCCATTTTTTTCTAATAAAATAATTTAATGTGACATCATTTTTTATATATATTAATTAAAAATTAAATGGATAATATTAAAGAAAAGCAAGATTTTTTAAGAAATAATATTTTAGAAAAAGGATATAATGGAGAAGAGTTTATGTTTTATTTAAAATCAAAAAAAAATGAAAACGATATTGATTTAAATAATTGGAGTTTAGATGAATTAAAAGTTATTGTTGATGAATTTATTTCAAAACATAATTTAAATAATAACCAAATAGATATTAATGAATATAATTTTAAAACTTATCCACATACTATAAAAATCGGTGAAATAAATAATCATGAAATATTTGCAAATAATAGTTATTATAATAAATACATATATAATAATAATGAAAAAGTAACATGTAAAACAAATGATATAACAATGATATCTAAATTAACAAAAATAAAAATTATTTTTGGTAATCCTCAAATTATAGATGCTGGATTTTTTTCTAGAAATTATGTATTATATCAAATAAAAACAATACCATTTAATTCTAATGTAAAAAGAAGATATGGAGACTTTGAATGGTTAAGAAATATTATGCTAAATTTATATCCAAATACTGTTATTCCACCAATTCCTAAAAAAAATTTTTTACCTAATTATAATGAAGAATTTATTAGTAAGAGAATTAGATTATTAAATAAATTTACTAATGGCATTTCAATACATCCACTTTTAAAAAATAGTCAAATTTTTTTAGATTTCCTAATAATTAATGATGAAAAAGAATATAATAATAAAAAAAGTGAATATAATAAAATTCAATCTCCTCAATATATAAAGGATTATAAAACTTCAACAGGAGAAATTGATATATCATTAGATGAAAATAAAGAAAATAACTTATTTAATATAAAAGAAATTTGCTTAAATCATAAATCAAACTTATCAAATATAATTAAAGAATATAAAGAATTAATCTCTTTAATTAATAATGTTAGTAAACAAATGAAAAAGATTTCTTATTTATGGTTAGAATATGTAAAAACATGTGAAAAATTTAATGAAGATCAAGATACAATTAATTCATATTTAGCTTTAAATGAATTAATGAAGAGTTCTTCTGAAATTGAAAAAAATAAAATTTCAATTATAAATACACAAATTAAAGAACATTTTAGATATATTAAAAATGAATTTAGTTCATTAGAAGATTTAATTAATAAAGTTGAAACAACCAAAAATGACTTTTACAAAGAAAAAGATAATTTAATGTCAAAAAAAAATAAATTGTTTGAAGAAGGAAGTTTAACAAATTGGAAATTAGAAGAAAATTCAAATGTTGAGTTATTAAAAGACAAAGAGTTTGCCTTCTCAAAAATGTTACCAAAAGAAACACAAAAGGTTATTGGATATAGAAATTTTTATGCTTTTTATTTAAATAGTGCCATTAGTGAATATAATAGATTAAGAGAATTAAATGGGAAAAGGAATAAAAAAAATATTAAAGTATTTTTTCAAGAATTTATTAAAGATATATGCTTTTTTAATTCTAAGTTATTTGATATTTCAGAAAATTATTTACAAATAAATGAAAAATTTTATTCAGAAGAAAATGAAGAAAAGGAAATTATTTCAGAATATAATAATATATTAAAAAAAGAGAAAGAAAATCAATTTAAAAAACCTGATAATTTATAGTTTATTTTAAAAGAAAAATAAATAGATAAATAAATTAAATATTTTTATTTATATAATTATATATATCCTAAAGCTAATTAAATCCTATGACTACTATAACATAAAAATTGAATATTAAATTTGTATTTTTATAAAAATGTATTATTTTTAATTTAATCTTTATTATCTAATCAAATTTTAATTATTTTTTTGATATAATAAATTTCTGATTTTTTTTTTATATCCACTTAATTTATGTCTTTGATAATTATTAATATGTTTTTTCCAATTTGAAGTTAAAAATTCTGTAAAATTTGTTTTTTCATTATCAACTATTAAAATTTCATTATTATTTTCATTGTTTGTTTTATTTTTTTTAAAATAAAATAAATCAATTGGTATAATAAAAATATCATTTACCCATTTTTTATTCATTTTATTATCTTTTTTTTTTTATTTTTAATACATTATGAATATTTTGAATTTTTAGAAAATTTATATAAAAATAGTATTATCCTTCAAAATATATAATAACAAAAGAATTTTAATGTTTATATTTTTCATTTCTTCAATTTTTCAAAAATCAAAATAATATCATATCAATAAATTTTTTTCTTTAAATTAACAATACAATTTTTATGATATTATTAGAATTATATTTTTTAGAAACTCATAAAATCATTAAATTCTATTTTTATCTTAATATCTTTATTATTAAATAAAATATATTTATAAAATTAAATAATTTAATTATCAAAAATTCATAATATTTTTAATTTTATTTATAATATAAATTATATTTTTCTCAATAAAAATTATAAATCTAAATATAATTTTATTAATATTTTATTTTTAAAAAAGTAATAAGATTATATCTATTTTTTTAATATATTAATTTAATATAAAAATTAAATATATTTTAATTTTTTTTAGTTCTCTATAAATATAAATTATAGAATAATTTCATTTATTGTATAAATAAATAAACAAATAAACAATCATAAAAAATACAGTTTCATATTTTAACTCATAATCACCTTAGTTTATAATAGAATAAACAATTAAATATACAAATATCATTTTTACCAATATTTATTATTCACTAGTATTTTTAAAAAATTCATTATATGATTGCATTAAATGCTCGTAAATTTTTCTTCCAATATTAGTTTGTCTCAATTGTTCAATTTGTGGTTTAATTTGATTAATAATTTCAACTTGAGTATCATAATCACTAACTTTTAAAGCTTTTTGAATAACATAATTCCCAAATTGATCATTTATCATTTCTTTAACATATTTATTTTTAATAATACAATTAACTAATTTTTTAGAATTTTCATCTTCACCTATAATACATTTATCAATAACATTTGAAGAAAATTTTTTTTTTGATAAAGGAAGACAATTTTTAATTAAATAATCATAAATAATATCATTATATTCTTTTTCTTTTAATTCAATAATTAATTGTATTGTATAATTACCATATTCATCATTAACTAAAGCACCAATATCACTTAAAATTTTTAAAATTAAACTTTTTAATTGAACACTTGAAGCATATTTAAAAGTATTTTGAAGTATTGTTGCACCTTGTTTTAATTTTGAAATTTCAATTGCATATTGATTTAATAAATCAAATATAAATTGATTTCTATCTTTTGGAAATATTCTTGCAATTTTTTGAAAAACATGATTTCCATTTTTATCATAACATAATGCAAAAATATGTTTTTCTACTAAATTTTTTATTATATTATTTAATTCAGGTGTTTCAATTTGTTCATAAATTCCATTATCAAGTTTTTCTAATGACTTTTGAAATACTCTTGTTCCATAATTATTTACTGATATTTTAAATAAATCACTTTGTATTTTTGAAAAAAATTGAGTTATTAAATTTTGATTTTTTTGAAATAATATTACATCAAAAAATTTTTGTATTACATAATTTCCAAATTGATGATTTATTATATCAACTAAATTTGATTCAATATTTTGATAAAATTTAGTAATAAATTCAGAATCATTTTTTTTTTCTTCTAATTTTTCTTGAATTTGTCTACAACGAGTTTGATCAGTTAAATAAGAATTTAAATTATCTAATATATAACTATCTTCATTATAAAAATTATTAGGAACAGGAATAGTAAAAGAATTTCTTTTTTTTTGAGTTTTTGTTTGTTTATTATTTTGAATTGGAATAGATATATTTCTAACATTATTAAATGCATTATAATTATTTATATTTGTATTAACCATAAATGGATTATTCATATTTTGAAAATTTGGTGGATTTTGAATTGGAAAATTAAGGAAATTAAAATGAGGATAATATTGTACAGATTTCCTTCTAAAATTATTAAAATTATTATTATTTATATTCATATTATTATTATTATTATTTGGATTATTCATATTATTAATATTAACATTTTGAGAAGGAAATAATTGTTGTTGTTTATTTTGTTGAATATTATTATTATTTGGACTTGGTATATTCATGTTAAATTCTTTAAATTTATTTAAAAAATTATTTAATGAACTTGTATCTGATAATCTTTTATTTTTTCTTGATGTAATTGGAAAAGGTATTTCTTCTTCATCATTTTCACTTTCAGAAGAAGATGAAGATGAACTTGAATTTGAATTTGACATTTTTTGAGATTGATTAGAATTACTTTTATATTTTGAACTTGGATTTGTATTTGAAAAAAATGATGAATATTTATCAAATTCTTGAAATGCAAAAAGTGAATTACTTTTAATTTCTAATTTCCTTTGATTATTACCACTATTTGGTCTTTTTGTTTCAAATGGTTTTTCTTTTGGTAATTGATAATTACCTGAATTAGGTGCAAATGAATGTCTTTCAAAATTGGAATCCATTTTTTTATGTTTTTAATTATATCTTAAAATGTTTATTATATTATAATAAATTCATATTTAAAATATTTTATTTTTATTTAAAAGATTTAAATTATAAAAAATATTTTTATTTAAATCATAAATTATAATAATAATGAAATAGAAATTTTATAAAAAATTTCTAAAATTATTAAAAAATGAATGAATTATTGAGTTTGATGGATTAAAGAATATATGATAATAAATATTTCAAATAATTCTAATCAAGCAGAATAATGGAATTTTGTTAAAAAAGATAAACATTAATAATAAGTTTGAAATAATTAAAATTATTTGTTTTAAATAAAACCATTTATTTCATTGAGAATTAAAAAAATATAAAAAAATTTATTAAAAATTAAAATAAAATAAATGATTTAAATACAATTGATAAATTAAAATCAAAATTATTAATAGAATTAATCAAAATTATAATTAAATTTAATTAAAAAAATATTTATAAGAATTTAATAAAAAAAACAAATAAAAAAAAATGCAAATACTTCTTTCAAAACCAAAATTAAGAGTAACCCCAATAACATTTCTTCAAAAAACAATAGAATGGATAGCAAGTGGTTTTTCAATGGTATATTTTTCAACCCCTTTAATTCAAATAATAAGAATGTACAAAGGTCAATTAAATGTTGAAACACTTCCAATTACACTTATAATTACAATATTATTTAATTGTACTTTTTGGATTTTACATGGAATTACAGAATCAATAACTGAAAAAAAAGTTTGGTATTCTTTATTAATATGTAATGGTTATGGACTTTTAATAAATATAGCAATGTTATTTTTATATTTATTCCTTTATCTTGAAAAAAATATAAAAAAATTTATTGGATATGGTTTATTTGTTGTTAATTTATTATTAGAGGTAAGTTATTTAATGGAAGTTTGGGTTATTAACAAAAGAAAAGATAGTAATGATTTAGTTGGTTTTGTTGCTACTCTGATAAATATTTTAATGTATTTAAGTCCTGCTACAAATATTTTTAAATTATGTACAACTGGAGAATATGAATTTTTACCTATTTTTACTAATATAGTTGGTTTTTTTACAATACTTCTTTGGTTAATTTATGGTATTTTAACTTATGATAATTATAATGAATCTGCTAAATATACTTTATATAGTAATTGTTTTAGTATATTTGTTGTTTCTATACAAATTGTTTTTTGGATTTATTACTTTGCAAAATCTGGAGAAAAGAAAAAGGCTATTGAGTGTAAAAATATAGATGATCCTTTAGTTCAGAATTTAGAAAATGAATAAAATAAATTAATTTTAATATTAATTGAAAATATAATTTTTTTCAAATATTATTATTTAATATTTATTTAAAAATATTTTCACTTCTTAAAATATGTTCTCATTATTTTTTATTTCCTGTCATATTTTTTAGTGAGATAATTGTTTGTAAATTATAATAATTTAATTATTCTAGAATATTAGTTGCATAATTCATTTAATAAAATTACATTTTGATTTTTTATTGATATTAATATATTAATGCTATTTGTTGATGTTTTTATTGAAATGTTTTACTGTGACTAAAATAACAAAAGATATATATTATTAATTAATATAAATTCTTTATTAATATTACTTTTTCTTTTTAACTTTTGCAATTTTAATATGAATATTTTTTTAAAAATTAATATATATATAGTTAATGATTATTAAGGATAAAAATTATTATTTCTGATTAAATGTAATAATTATGAGATTACCTTTTAAAAGAATTTATTAATTAGATAAAAAAAATATTATATAAATAAAACTTATATTTTTAATTTTCAATAAAATTTAAATTTGCCTAATGCTTCTCATAATGAAACAAAGTAACCCTGCCAACTGACAAACCAAGCCATCGACAGATTTACAATGCATCGAAAATAAAGAACATCAGATAAAAATTATAATACATGAGCCAAAAATCAGCTCATGTATTGTAAACTTAAAAATAAACATATCCCCTAAACTTCGTCCGCTCATTTAAAGATAAATTTCTCCAATCATAGAACCACCCACCTTTCTAATCATAGGAATCATCGTTGATCAAACCCATTGTCCATCAGAATTAGCTCTCCTATTGATTTAAAAGGAATAACCACATGCTTTAAAATGTCAACAAAAAGTTTGGGTTCTTTAGCTAATTCATTTCCAGTTAAATCCAAAACCTCTATATCATTGTAAGGATCATTAGAACTCAACAATTTTTCAAGAGCATCGTAAGATAAATTACAGTGAATAAAACCTACTTTTGAAACCGATGGAAATTCCCTTAAGATTCCCATCCCATCATCCAAAAATGAACAATCATCAAAATACACATGCTCTATTTAGCCATCAAATATTGCTGCATGGACACTCACCTCATCATCGATCTCTTGATTTTCGATTCTAAGGGATTTTATCTTTTCTGCTTGTACTGGCGTCAATGACAATAACTGTGTACGATCTGTAATCGTTACACTTTCTCCCATCTCATGCGCTGCATCTATCGGTCTTTTCATATTTGAATTTTATTATTATTGTATTAAAAAAATAATTTACTAATTCATATTAAAAAATTATTTTATGTTTATAAAACAAATTTTTTTTAATGGGTTGTTGTGGAGGAAGAGATGAAAAAATAGATGATGATTTATATGGATGTAATACAATAGATGAATTAATTACTGCAATAAATGAACAGTTACAAAAATTAAAAAGAGAAAAAAAGGAAATCACAAATTATCTTTCAACAAATAATGATACTTTTTTCAGTCATATTGAATTAAACAATATGAATAATCTAGAATTGAAAGAAAGAATAAAGAATCTTGATAACTTTATTACAACTTTAGAATATACATCTGTAAATTTAAAAAAAAAAGAAGATAAAATTAATTTTAATAAAATTTTTCCAATGATAAATAATTTATTTTCTATTATTAAATCAAAAGTTGAACCTAAAAATGGAATAAAAAATTTCTATTATGAATTTGATCAGTATATTCAGAATATTTAATTAAAGAAAATGTAATTTTCTTTTCTATAAAAAAAACAAATATATTAATTTTTTTATAATAAACATTAGATTAATATTTAAGTAATAGAATTATTTTAATATATAAAACCCTTAATAAGGAAAAAATTATATAATTAATTATAAAAAAATCTATTATTAAGTGAAGTAAAAGATAAAATGGAAAAATTACTTGTTTTTGATATTTTTTTTCTTTTATAAAGGGAATTATTACTTTTCTATTTATGTAATTTTTCATCAACAATTTTTCATTGATGACTTTTAAAATTTTATAAACTTTTTTACTTATTAACATTATAAAATCTATTATGAAAGTTTTTAAAAAAAAGTATTTATTAATAATAATATTTTACAATTTTTTTACAAATTAATTATCTAAAAATATATATAATATATTTAGAAGATTTATTTTAAATTAAAAAAAAAAGTCTTTTTATGATTCATTAAGGGCTTTCAACATTAATTGAACAAAAGTTTCATCTAAATTTAAATTATTAGCTTTCATTTTTAATTTTTGAATAACAAATCCTGTTGTAGATAAAACTTTAAATTTTCTTTTTGTAGATAAACAATAATTTTGTAATCCATAATACCATTTTTTGCAATCTTCTTCATTTCCAAATTCCCAATCCAAACTTTTTTGATTGTAAATAATTGATAAATAATACCAAGGTGTATCTTTATAAAATAATATTTTTTCTTTTTTTATTAAATTTTCAGATTTTATTCCAAATAATATTTTACTTATATTAAAAAAATCTATTATTTTTTCTATTTGACCTCCTGATTTATCTTTTTTAAAGATTTCTATTACATCATTATCTACATGAAGTTGATAATTATGTATTTTTTTTCCTTTTGATGTTAAATTTATTTTCATTATATTATCCCCTTTAATAATACATTTATATTGATTATAAGAATATATTCTCCATGCAGAATTGTCTATAATAATTTTTGATTTTATTACTTTTTCTCTAAATTTTTCTAAATATTTTAACAATTTACATTTTAAATATATATATTTTAAATTTTCAAACATTATATTTAAGTTTTGAATAATTCCACTCTCTAAGGATTCTAAATTTATATTTGATAAATCATAACTTTTATTATCAATTATTGCTAAAGTTTCATTTAATTGATCAATTAATTTATTTTTTAAATTATTATTAAGGTGTTTTGACTTTTTAATCTCTCCTAAAGAATATTTTATTAATAATTTGATATAAAAAGAACTATGTGTATCATTATTAATTGGAGTAATTTTAGATAAAGCATTTATAATAGTATTTTCAGTTTTATAAATATTTAAATAAATTTTCTGAACAATTAACATTTTTTGTTTAAAATTATTAAAAATTTCGTCAATTAATTCTTGATTTTCATTAATTGCTAAAGTATTATTATCTATATTTTTATTGAAAGAAAAAATTAAAGAACCCATTTTTATTTTACATTCATTTAAATTTTTTTGTGAAATATTTTTTTTTGAACATTCTTTAATATATTTAAAACACTCTTGATTAAATAAAATAAAAATTAATCCTTTATAATCATTTATTTTTTCCATTTGGGAATAAACATTATTTAAAATATTAATCCAGTCATCAATATTTTCATTTTTTAAATAATTATTAAAACCATTCATTAATGTATTTATAATATTTTTATATTCGTCTCTTTTTTCATTAGTATTTAAATCTTGTTCCAAATTAAAAAAATGATCTTCAAGTTTATTTTCTCCTACTAAAGAATTAACCTTAAATAAAATAAAAATTAAATTCCTTAATACTGAAATTTGTTTATATAAAGAACATTCTCTTTCAATAATTGAAATCATATTTGATATAATTATTAAAGCATCATTATTCTTATCTAATGAAAAATAAACAATTGTCAAATTTGCACCAACTTTAATTAACATTTGAATAATTTTAATAGAAACTGAAAATTTTTCATTGACACATTTTTCAAAAATTTTTTTATAAATTTCTTCAAGAATATTTAAAGAATCAATTAAATTTCCCAAATAAAAATAAGAAATGCCAATATAACATTTACTTTCATATAGTTTATATTCATCATTTAATTTTGTTGCATTTATTAAAGCATTTTGAAATAAATTTAAAGATTGTTGAAAATTATGATTTATAATATTTGAACATCCATTTAAAATATTTTCTGTATATAATGATTCATAATTTAATTTTTCAATATTTATGTCATTAGTTTCTATTTTACGGTCAGAAATTCTAAGAGAGTTTATTATTGAATAATTTGTACTAAATTTGAGATTATTATTTGATTTACGAATTTGTGATTCATTTAATGAAATAAAAAGACTATTATCTAAATTATCCATTTTTCAAAAAAAAATATGAAGAAATAAAAATATAATTATTATATGTAAGTAATATTAAATGCCTTTATTATTTATTGTTTAGAATTATTTAATAAAATTTATTTAAAAAGATGACTTCACAACCTATTTCTCAAAGAAATAAATCTTCAAAATTTACATTAACAAAAAAAGAATTCTATGAAAATATAAATAAAAAAGGAGTATCAATAAAAAATAATATTGGTTCAATTTTTCCTAGTGAATTTTCACAATATAAAAAAACTACTATAAAAAAAAATAATAAAATTCAAAATTCAAATCATTTTAATTTAACAAAAAATAATAATACAATAGATAAATCAAAAAATAATAATATTAATACAGATTTCCTAAAATTATTTAGACAATTTGATTTATTCAAGAAAAATAAAACTTCAAATAAAACTGCAATTGAAATTTCTTTACAAGAAAAAAGAATAAAATCAATATTTGCATCTAGTGTTTCTAATTCAAAAAGCAAAGGAAAAAATAACCAAAAACAAAATTTTAAATCAAAACCACAAAAATACTATTCTAAAAAGCAAAACCTGAAAATTACTTTTAATTCAAATTATGATACTTTAAATAATAATGAAAAAAATAATACAATTAATAATATAAATTCTATTCAAAAAAGTATAATCTTAACAAATCATAATAAAAATACAAAATTAAATGATTATTTACAAAAAAATCATAAACCAAAAAAAAATTTTAAAAATTTTAATCCATTTCATATTAGATTTGCAAAACCAATTAATGCAATTAATAAAAAAAAAATAAAACAATCAAATATAACAACTTATCAAATAAATTTTTCTAAATTAATTCCAAATCAAATTCATTCATTACAAAATAATTTTAATAAAAAGTAATTTTCAGGTTTTGCTTTTTAGAATAGTATTTTTG
>JAEEGK010016339.1_pt1 | contig 16333 bp, 9 predicted proteins | sample 8958771 | NCBI WGS metagenome assembly JAEEGK01 (sample SAMN16246547, study PRJNA631951) | gut metagenome | biome: gut microbiome; feature: rumen; material: SC-attached | host: Bos | place: Iran: Karaj | collected 2018-10 | reverse complement strand
ATTAATTTATTTTTTAATATTTAAAAATAAATATTTTTATAAAATAAATTTTATTATATTTATATAATATTAAAATTAAATATACAATTATTTATAGAATTAAATTAGATTATAATGATTTGTTATTTAAAAAAAAAAAACAATCTTCATGATAAAAATATTCTTTGTCTTTATCAAAATCAAAAAATTTAAAATATGGTGGATAAAAATTTTTTTCAAATTTATTATATTTAGAAATTTGATTACAAAATAAACATTTTTTATTAAATAAGTTATTATATCTACAAACATAGTTTAAAAAAATTAAAATAGATTCTAAAATAATTTTTTGAAATAACATTTGATCATTTATTCTTTTTAAATTTAAATGTAATTTTTTTTTGTGTTCAATAATAAATTTTAATTTATCATAAAAAATTGTTGTTAATTTTTTAAATAACAAATATTTACTTTGATGAGTTTTAGTCATATTAACAAAATCTGAATATACTATATCTTTAACAAGCATATTTTTTATATTTTTTTTATATGTAATAAAAGGATAAATAATATTGAATAATTCATTTTCTCCAAATACTTCAATATTAATGTAAAAAATTTTTGAATTATCAAAAAATATTTCTAAATAAATTTGAAAGGCATTTTCAATTTTCAGTTGAATAAAAATTTTTATTAATTTTTGAGTTATAATTTTAAATTCATTTTTTATAACAAAACAATTTATTTTTTCTAATTCTTTTATTTTTTCTTTGAATAAAATTTTTAATGATTCATAAATTTTATTATCAATAGCTTCATTATTTTTATTATCATAAAATTTTTTTTGTTCTAAATTTTTTTCAATTTGATTAAAATTATCTTCTTTTATTAAATCAATCATTGTTTCATTAAATTTTTTTTGAAATAATAAAAAACAAGTTTGATTTACAAACAAAGAATAATTATTTAAATAACTAATTTTATTATATTCTAACATTTCTTCATTTTTTATTTCAAGAAATTTATCAAATTCAGATAAAGGAATAGTGATATTTTGATTATTATTAATAAAAAAATTAGTTGCTATTTGACTTTTTTTATTTAAATTATTAATATGATCTAATATTTGTTTAATTATTCCATTCATTTTATCTTTTTCATTTTTTGAAAAAATTGATATTAAATCTATAAAATAATTTCTTAATTTATATATATGATAAAAAATATAATCAAGATTATCATAATTTTTAATATCCATATTTTATTTATTAAAAAATAAAATTTAAAATTAAAATATTTATTTACTTTTTGAATAGATATTAATTTTATAAATGATTTATATAAAAGTTAAAATAAATAATATTAAAATATATTAATTTTGTTTTTAAATTATTGTTTTTATAATTTTGATTAATTTTATAAAAAAAATTAAATACGTTATTTTTTAATTATTTTATTTATATAAAAATATCTTTTTATTTATTCTATTTCATATGTTTTTTGTAATATTCTTGTTGATCTATTTATAACTGAATTATTATTATTATTAATATTATTAAACGAATTTTTCATGAAATTATTTAAATTTGTAGCATAATTTGTTGAAGAAGTATTTATTTCAAAAGATCTTCCTTTTCCAGAATAATTACAATTTTTTTTTAATGAATTTTTATTAATATTCTTTATATTTAATTGTTTGCTCATATTTTTATAGTTATTATAATTATTATTTATTAAATTCTTTCTATTATAAATAATTTTTATATTATCATTATTGCTATTGTTTTTTATATTTCGAGAATTTATTAATTTATTATTATCAAAAAAATTTTCTTCATTTGGAAAATTATTATTATTTACTATATTATTATATTTATTTTCATTTAAATTATTATTAAAATTATTATTATTAGTTATTAAATTTTTATTTTCATTTTCATTATTATCTAAATATTTATTTATATCTTTTTCAGAATTTAAATTATTTTCCAATCTTATATATTCTTTATTAACAGCATAATTTGGAGGGAAATAATTTACTTCATTTTCTAATGGAGATTGATTTATAATTTTTTTAATATTTTTTATTTTATTATTATTATTATGTTTAAATTTTATATTATTATTCACATAATTATCTTCTATATTTTGTAAATCTCGATTACTATTTTCATTTTTATTTTTATATTTAAATTCATCATTATTATAATTATTAATATTATTTTTATTTTCATATAAATTATTTTCATTTTCATTGTTATTTATATCTTCTTTTTTTTCATTAATATTATTTAATATATTTTTTCTTGTATTAGAATTTTCATTATAAATGTTATTATTTGTATTATTGCTCATATCAATGTTAGTTAAAGTTTGAATATTTCTTGGAATATATTGAGCATTATAACGAGAACTACTATTATTATTAATTTCATTGCTATTATTATCTATATTATTAATAAAATTATTATTTTTTAAATTATTATTATTTTCTAAAATATCATTATCAATAACATTATTATTATAATTATTAGTATCTAAATTATTATTATTATTATTATAATAATTAAATCGTTTTATATTATCATTAAGATTATAATTATTATTATTATTATTTTGATATTTTCTATTCTTTAAATTCATTATTTGTTTTTCTAAAAATAAATTATTTTTTTGTAAATCATGAATTTCATTTTGTTTTTCAGATAGTTGAAAATTATAATTTTGCTCAATATTATTTAAATCATTTTTTATTGAATTTATTTGATATAAAATATCATCATTTTTTGATGAATTATAATCATTATTATTTTCACTATCACTATCATCATCGTAATTAATATTTTCTATTTTAGTATTAATATGTATTCCTAATTTGTTTTTTAATCTTTGATTTTCATTTATTAGATTTTGATTCATGTTTAATAAAAATTTTATTTTTTCATATGCTTCTTTAGAAATAGATTGAAATTTTTGTAATAAAATTTCTTTTTCTTCTAATTTCTTTTGAAGTAAAGTATTTTTTGAATTTAAGTTATTTATTAGATTATAATCATAATTATTATTATAATAATTACTATTATTTTTACATTTTAGATTAATAATTCCTTTTAATTTATTAATTTCTTTTTTTTGATTATATATTATATCATCTAAATATTTATTACATAAATTATTAGAGTCATTACAAAAATAATTATTAATATTATAATCTTTCATTTATTATATATTTAAAATATGTTTATTATATTAATAATAATTTATTTAAAAACTTAAAATTATTAATTATTTTTATTTGTTTAAATATAAAATAAACAAATTTTATTTTATAATTAAATTTTTTTATTATATAAAAGCAATATAATATTAATATATTTAAAAATATTTTTATTCATAACAAAAATAATAAATAATTTTTTTTTATAATTAATGGGAAATGAAAATTCTAACTTCCAAATAAAAAAATATTCTTCAGGTTTAAAAAATCAAAAAATTTCTCGAAATAATTTTAAATTTAAATATATTATTGGAAGAGGAGGATTTGGAAAAATTTGGAAAGCTTATTGTAAATTAAATAACAAATATTATGCAATAAAAGAAATGAATAAATTAAGAATAATTGATAAAAAATATATTCATTCAATATTAACTGAAAAAGAAATATTATCTAAAATTTCTCATCCTTTTATAATAACTTTATATTATACTTTTCAAGATTATAATTCATTATATTTAGTTATGGAACTTTTTGAAGGAGGAGATTTAAGAGTACATTTAAATTATGTAAAAACCTTTTCTGAAAAAATGATTAAATTTTTTTTAATAAATTCAATAATTTCTTTAGAATATATTCATAATTTAAATATTATTCATAGAGATATTAAACCTGATAATTATTTATTAGATTTAAATGGATATATATATTTAACTGATTTTGGAATTTCAATATATGTTAATACTGTTAAAAATAATAATAATAATTATGAAACAAATAATTTAGGAACATTAGGTTATATGTCTCCTGAAGTTTTAAATAACAAAAAAAACAATTTTACTGTTGATTTTTATTCATTAGGAATTACTTTATATGAATTATTATTTGGAAAAATTCCTTATAAAGGACTTCCTAAAAAAGAAATTAAAGAAAAAATTTTAAGTGAAAATTTTCAAATTAAAGGGAATGAAATTCCGATTGGTTATAGTTATGAATTAGCAGATTTAATAAACAGATTAATTAAAAGAAAACCTAATAAAAGAATAGGATATAATGGAATATCTGAAATTAAAAAACATCCTTTTTTTAAAGATATTATATGGGAAAAATATAAAGAAAAAAAAGAAATTAGTCCTTTTTTAAAATTAGTAAATTACTATAAAAATTCAGGAATTAAAAAACTTGAAAATAATAAAGAAGATAATATTGATAATCAAACTTTAGAAAGATATAAAATGATAAAAAATAATTTTAATATATATAATGAATATTTTAATAATTTTACTTGGAGTAAATATGATAATAAAAATATTGTTCAAATAAAATATATAAATAATTATAAAAATAATATTAATAATTATAGTTATTTACAAAGCACAAAATCAACTAATACATTAAAAAAAAATAATAGTTTTAATAATATTTCATGTTTTATAAAAAAATCAAAAAATAATAATAATAATTTAAAACTAAAGAAATTAAATTTGTATTTATTAAATGATAATAGTAATAAAAATAGTAATTCAAATATTGTTAATAATCAAAGTAATAAAATGGGTAATAATAAAGAGAATAATATAATTTTATATAAAAATGAAAAAACTAGAACAAAATCTTATTATAATTTTAATTCAAATTTTTTAAATTTTAATAAAACTATTAATAACCCTTCTTCAACAAATAAAAAGAAATCAATGAATCTTTTTTTTAATAAAAATTTTTATAGCAATAATAATTTTAATAATCATAATAATTTTAAAAATTTACTTAAATTAAAAAAATCTGAATCTTCAATTTCAATATTAATAAATAACAATAATAATAAATCTAAAAAATTAATTTTAAAAAATAATATTCTTTCACCTAATAATTTAAATAAAAATAAATTACAAAATAATTTTTCATTAAAAAAAATTACATTTTTAACACCATCTAATCATTTAAGTAATAAAAAATTAAATTCTGATAATTTATTTTCTATTAATTAATATTTAAATAATGAATAATTTTTTAATTTAATTGTAATTTTAGTCATTTTATTTTTTTTTAAATATAAATAGTTTAATTGTATTTCATTAGAAAAATACCAATTTTTATTTATTATTATGTAAATAATATTATAATATTTTATTTAATTAAAATTAAAACAAAAAATTTTAATAATAAAACATATAAATTCATTATTATTTTAACTAATTTTAATTATATATATAATTAATATGATATTTATTTGAAAAAGACAAAAATTTTTTGGGTCAAGCCGGGAATCGAACCCGGTTCATATGTTCCCGAAACATATATCCTACCGGTAGACTACTTGACCAAGCTAATATTTTTGATTATTTTGAATTTAATATTTCATTTCATTTTATATTTAAAATTAATTAATAATATTAAAAATAATTTTCAAAATTAAATATATAATTTATATTATATAAATAAATAAAATAAGAATTTTTTTTCAAAAAAAAAAAAATATTAATTTTTTAATTAAAAATTTATTTTTTTTTTATTTATTATTTTATTTTAATAATAAAAATTTATCATATCTTAATTAAATAAATATATTTAATTTAAAAATGCCTACAAATAAAAAAGAAAATAAAGTAAAAGTTTACAACAAAGTAACAGAAAATTTACCAAAATATAAAAATATCCTTATATGCGATATAAAAGATCTTCCAGCAGATGTTGTAGCTAGAATTCGTCATTTACTTCTTGGAATAGAAACTGAATGTGTTTGTGGAAAAACAACAGTTATAATGAAAACAATTGCGGATTATTTAGAAAATAATAAAGGAAAATTACCATCTCATTTATCAGAAGAAAATTTAAATCAAATTTCAAAATTTTTAGAAGGTTTACAAGTAATGCTCATTTTCACTAATAGACAACTTTCAGAAATTACTGACATAGTAAATAAATTTATTATTGAAAAACAAGCTAAACCTGGTCAATTAAGTCCAATTGAAGTTATTATTCCTGCTGGACCAACTGGAATGGATGCCTCACAAATTGAATATTTCCAAGCTTTAAAAATCCCTACTAAAGTTATGAGAAATCAATTAGAAATTACTAATTCAACAAAAATTTTATCAGTTGGTCAAAAAATTAGTATTTCTGAAATTAATTTAATGAAAAAATTTAATATAAAACCATATAGACATTTAGTTTCTATCAAACATTTATTATTAAATGGAAAACTTTATGATGAGGGAATTTTAAAAGTTACTAACGATTATATGAAACAAAAATTAGAATTAGGTATTAAAAATTTACTTAGTTTTTCATTAGGTGCAAATGTTCCTACAAGTGCCAGTGCTCCTCAAATGGTAGCAAATGCCTTCAGAAATATTTGTGGTTTATCTTTAGGAACTGGAATTTTAATTCCTCAAACTCAAAATTTAAAGGCAGAAGCTCCAAAAAAAGAAGAAAAGAAAGAAGAAAAAAAAGAAGAAAAGAAAAAAGAACCAGTCAAAGAAGAAGAATCAGATGATGCAGATTTAGGTGGTTTATTCTAAAAAAATATTTAAAATGAAGATAAATAATTTAATTTAATAATATATAAAATAATAAAATAAGAAAACATTAAAGGATAAAAACTTTTTTCAATAATTTTTTTATTATATTTTAATTATATTTTATATTTTTATTTTATAATATTTATTTTTAATTACCTTTATATAAAATATTAAAAACAATTACCACAACTTTTTGCTTCATCATCTTTATAAAATTCTTCTTCTTCTTTTAAATGAAAATTATTTTCATTTTCATAATCAACATATTTTTCACCTTTTTCTTTTAATTCTTTTTCTTTTTTTATATCATATTCCCATAATAATTCAGCGGCTTTAATAAATATTTCTTCAGTATTTATTTCTTTTGCACTTGTTTCTAAAAAAATATCGAATCCATTTTTTTTGGCGTAATTTTCGCCTAATTGTTTAGTAATTTTTCTATTATTTAAATCCGTTTTATTTCCAATTAAAATTAATTTTATGTCATCGTTCGATTCTTTTTTAATTTCATTTAACCAAAAATTTATGTCATTAAATGAAATTTCATCATCTATTGAATAAACTAAAATTGCTAATTTTGCTCTTTTATAAAAAGTAGAAACTATAGATTTAAAAATTTCTTGACCACATGTGTCCCATGTTTGTAATAATATTTTTTTGTTTGAAAAATATGCTAAAATATCATAATATTCAAAACCTAATGTGCTTGGATTATTATATGGAAAATTTTTATTTATTGATTTTAATATTAAACAAGTTTTTCCTACACCCGAATTTCCCACTAAAATAATTTTATATTTTTTGTCTGGAGGAGTTTTTTTTTGATTATTATTGTTTGGTTTATGTTGATTTGATGTGTTTTTAGATGAATTTATATTAAAAGTTTTATTGTTATTTGATATGTCATTTTCTTTATTTTGATTTTCCGACATATATAATATTTTTTATCAATATTTTTATTTCTAAATTAAAAAATATTAATAATATAATAAAATAAATAATTTAAATATATTATTATTAAAAAATTTTTTAAATATAAAATAATTAAATATTTATAATATAATAATTATAAGAATTTTAATATTAATAAAATTATTATTTAATTATTATTATTTTTTTATATTTGAAAATATAAAATTAATTATTTTTAAATTATTTTTTTTTCTTTTTTACTTTCTTTATATTAAATATTCCTTTTATAATTAAATTATAACATATTAATATAAATAAAAATAAAATAGTAATAATGATTCTTTTTTTTTTATAATTATTAATATTTTTTCTTAATAAATTTTCATATTCATTAATAAAAGAAATATTTTTAAATAATTTACTCATAAATTCTAATAAATTTATTAATTCATCTTTATTAATAATTTCATTATTTAATTTTTTATTAATAATATTAAAAACTTTAAGATCTTTATAAATAAAATTATAATTATTTTTTTCTTCTTCATTATTTATATTTAAATAACTTTCATTAATAATTATATAAAATTCATTTATTTCTTTTGAACAAAAAAATTGATTATCATTTTCATTATTATAAAAATAATTACTATCTAAAAAATTAAAAATTTCAATTAAATTTTTATCATTAAACATTTTATCTAATAAATTTAAATAATCATCAATTTCATTATTATTATTATTAAAATTTTTATTTTTGTTAAATATTAATTGTTTATAATTATTTTCAAATTTTAAAAATATTTTAAAAAAATTATTAAAAAACACAAACAAATTATATAAATATATTTTATTATTAAATATATTTTTATTTAAATATTCCACATTTATTTTATCAACTTCTCCAAAATTGCTTCCTAATTGAATAGAAATTAAACTATGATAACCAGAAATTAAAACATGATTTTTAATTTTTTTTTCAATTTTATTCCAAAGATTTTTTTGTTTAAAATAATTTGAATATAATTGATTATTATTTTTATTATGATAACTAAAAGAAATTCTATTAATTTGATCTTCTAATAAAACTAAATTTTTTGAATATTTATAAATTAAAAAAAAAACATTTTTATTATTATTATTATTATTATTTACATTTAATATTGATAAAGGAAAATTTATATGTGAATAATTTATAAAAAATTTTGAATAAAAATAAAAATATATTAAAATAATAATTATATTTCCAAAAATTATAAATAATATTTTGGAAAACATATTATTTATTTTTATTAAATTTATAAAATAAATATTAAAAATGAATAGTTATATTAGACCTTTATCACATTATTTAAATAAAAATAATAAAAATATTTTAACTGATAATAATAAAAATGTTCTTCTTCAACAAAGTCCAAAAATTAGTTCAAGAAAATTTAGAGTATTTAAAACAGAAGAAAATAAAAACAAATCTAATAAATATATAAAAAATAATTTATTTTCATTAAATGATATTAATGATAAAGTTACTAATAAAAGAGGAACTGATTTTCCAGATAGTTTTAAAAGATATAATTATAATGAATTAAAAAAAATTATAACATCATCAAATGAAAATAAAATAAAAAATGAAGAAAAAATTGAAGAAAATAAACAAAATAATAATAATAATAATAATAAAGATTATAAAAGACCAAATTCTGCAAAAAATTTAAATAAAAAAAAATTAAAAATTAATATAGAAAATAATAACACAAAAGAAAACAATAAAAATAATGAAAATAATAATAATAATAATAAAGATATTAAAATTATTTATAATACAAATAAAAAAGCAGAAGAATTATTAATTAAATACATGATTAATAAAAAAAATGATAAATTTCTTCCTAAAAATTATAATTATTATAATACATGTTTAAATAATCCTATTTTATACAATGAAATGAAAAATGAACAAATATTAAAAATAGCTCCAAAATATAAAATTTTAAATTATAATAACATTAAAAATAAAATTAATTATAGTGATATTTTTTTTGTTAAAAAAGAAAATAATATTAATAATAAAACATTTAATAATACTAATAATAAATATTTACAATCGAATATTTTTAATACAAAAAATTTAACAAATTATGATATTGAAAAAAGCAGCGAAAAATATTTATTTAATAAAACTAATTTACAAAAATATTCTAAAATTTCTGATTCAAAAAGTGATTTTGTTCCTTATAAAATTAATAATGTTAATCAAATTAATAGTAATAATTTAACAAATGAAAAATATAATATTATTGCTCCTAATATTAAAAATTATCTTGATATTTGTAAAAATGATGTTAAAAGTAATAAAAAAATTAAAGGCTTAAGTGAATTTTATGACAAAACTAGAAAAACTAATTGTAATATTAATGAAGATTATCAAAAAGCTTTTGAAAATAATAAATTTACTTTTAGAAAAGTTCATCAAATGTGTGGGGATTATATAGAAAGTTATAATGTAAGTAAAAGTCTTGTGAATCATCCTTTTAAAAATAAATAATTTTTTTTATTGCTATTATAGATAATAATATTTAATTAATAATAAAAAGTATATTTATTAATTTATTTTATTTTATTAATATTATTTTAATAAAAAAGTATTTTCTTTTTATAAGAAAAAAAAATTTTTTTATGATTAAAAATAATAATAATTTATATATTATAACATTTATAATATTACAATTATTATATTTAAAATAATAAATAATTATATATAATACAAATAGTAAAATTGATTTTAAGACATAAAATGAATTTTAACTATAAAAAAAACTAACATTTGTTTCTAGCTTTCCATTATCATTAATCCTATAAACAAATTGTTCAGGAATAACATAATCAGTAAAATCTTCTATATGACTACTATTATTATCTCTATTTTCTTTATTTTCTTTAACTAATCTTAATATAATTTCCGTACTGTTAGCAACATAAACTGGAATATTTTTACATGGAGGAAATAAATATAGTTTTATATCTGTACAACCATCTATATTTACAGATTTAAGTTTACCACAACAATGAAATCTAATTTTTGAATTATTAATTAATTCAACATTATCAAACAAATCATTAGAAATAATCTTTAAATCATAAGAATCTATAACTGAAATTTTATGAATTGGTTTTGATATTTTAAAAGTTGAACACAAACAATTAATAAATTTAATTATAGTTTCTTCATTAATATCCGAGTTTAAATTTTTATTAATTCCTTCAAAATTTTCATATAACATAACATTATCTTGAATTTCACAATAATTTTTAATTCTATAAGAATGTAAACTCTTTTTTTTTCCTTTTTTATTATTATTAAAAATCAAACTATCCGAAAAAGAATCATTTAAATTACTCGAAGAAAAAATAGATTCATTATTTATATTACTAAGATTAAAAACATTATTATTATTCAAATTTGCTTCATTTATATTAATATTATTAGATTCAATTAAAATAGAAATTTTATTATTATTATTAATAGGCTTTAATTTTTTTTTAATTTCTTCAATTTCTTTAAGTAAATGTTTAGGAGAAAATTCTTTTTTTTTTCCTTCAGAAAAATATGGATTATCATTTTTAATACATTTTTTTTTAAAATTATTTCTATAAGTATCGCCTATTTTTAATATTAAATTTGTAATATCATCATCGCCTTTATTCGCCCAAAATAAACCATTTTTATGATATTTCATAACAAATTTTTCATTTTCTTTTAAAATATCTTTAAATATTTTAATGTATTTATTTTCTTTTTCATTTTTATCTAATAAAAATAAATTTATTGAATTTTCTGCTTTTTCATAAAAATTTTTTATTGATTCGCTATTATTTTCGCTGAATAACCATGAAAACATGTCAATTCCTTTTAATACACATTCTATAATGTTGTTATTAATATAAAAAGATGTGTTTTTATTTTTGTTATTTTCGTTTTGGATGAAAGTTATTTTTTTTCGGATGAATTTTATTTTGTTGAATAATAAATGTAAATTTTGTTTTTTAAATTTTGAAGAATGTAAAATTATATCATTTTGAGCACAATAAATTTCGATTATAATATCTGTTAAATCTATTAAAGTTTTTTTGTTTGTTTCTTGGGCAAATTTTTGAAGTTCTAATAAAAGTTTTAAAAGATTTTTCCAAAATTCTGAAGAATATGATTTTATTTCTTCATTTATAGAATTAATGTTTATAAAATTATTTTCTTCTGATTCAATATTAATTTTATTAATATTTGAAAAAGACATATAAAAATTAATATTATAATCTAATATTAATAATATTTAAAAAATTTTAAAAAAAATTCAATTTTTTTATTTTATTTTATTAAGAAAATTTATTAATAATTAAATAAAAATTTTTTTTCTATTAAAATTTTTACAAAAAATAAATAAATTTATAATTAAAATATATTAAAAATAATTTATAAATATTTTAAGATTTAATAATATGAAATTAAAATTAATTATAATTATAAATAATATAATTATAATAAATAATATAATAAAATATATATTATTATAATACTTCATTATATATAATTATTATTATTATTTTTTAAATAATATTCTACATCATCACTAACTTTATTAGTATACATTAGAATATTATTACTTACATTTTTAATATTTTTTTGCAATAACGTATAATCATTAAAATTTTGATTAATTTTTTCTAAAAATAAATTTATTTTAAACTTTATAGGTAAAACACCTATTATAGGAATTTCTACATAATTATTATTATTATTATTATTATTATTATTATTATTGTTAATATTATTATATTTAAATTGATAATAAGTCAAAAAAGAAGTTTGTAAAAAAATATTATCTTGCGATTTAAAAGGTGTAAATAAAATAGAAAAAAAGGATTTATTTGAAAAAATATTCAAAGAATATTCATTAATATTTAAGTAGTCAAAAATATTATTTATATTTTCTATAAAAAGATTACGTAAATGAGGAGGTTTATTTTCATAATATTCAATTACTAAATTAGTTAAATTAGATAATATAATTTTAAAACATGAATTAGTTTCAAAAGGAAAAAATTCTAAATGATTATATTCATTATTATTATTATTATTTTCATTATTATTATCAAAAGCATTTTCAATTAATTGAATTAAATTATCATTAATAATATTATTATTAGAAATAATAACATTATTACTATAAATAAGAACATTTTTTTTAATTAAATTTTTAATAATATGTAAAATAACTTCTTTTTCATTTATATATAATTCCATACTACTTAAAGTCATATTATAAGTAATCATTACTAATTGATCAAAATTTTTAAAATAATTTAATTTAAATCCTGAAATTGATTTTTTATAAAAAGAAGAAAAAAATTTATCAATTTTTATATCAATTTTATTATTATTATTATTAATATGTTTAAAATTTAAATATGGTGTACATGCTTTAATAAAAATTAAAAAATTACTTAAACCATCAAAATGTTCTTTAAAATAACTAATTTTTTTATCTTCGATTATTTTCATTTTTTTAATATGATTATTAACTTCATAAAATTTTTGCATTTTATTATTATCAATTATATTATTATTATTAAGATTATTTTCTAAATTTATTTTTTGAGAATTATTATTATTATTAATACTAAAAATACTATTATTAATATTATTAAAATAATTTTCATTAAATTTAAAATTATAAACTGTTCTTGGACTGAGATAATTATTTTTGTTATTAAAAAAAATATAATCATCAAAAGGTTTATTATTGCCATAACTTCTATTTGATAAATTAGCTTGATTTGAAAGATTACAATAATTATTATAATAATGATAATGAGAACGTGCACTATTATTATGATAACTAAAAGGATTTTCAAACGATTCAGAAAAATTTCTTTGATAAATACTTCCATTATTACTAATATCAAAATCACTTATCATATTATTTCTACTTAAATTTTGATAATAATTCATATTATTATTATTATTATTATTTTTATTAAATTTTGGACTCAATGGTCCATAAATATTATTATTATTATTATTATAATTATTATTATTAAAATTATTATTATTATTAAAAATATTATTTTGAACATAATAAATAGAATTGCTTCCGCTTGTGTTAATGTAACTTAAATTATTATTGAAATTATTATTATTATTAAAAATATTATTATTCATTGTTAGAAAATCAGGTGATAAATAATTAGGATTGTTTTGAATGTAGCTAAAATTTTTTTTGGTTGTATTATCATAAGAAGGTGAATTATATCTTTTATCTTTAATAAAAAAATCGCTACTAAAATCGAATTTATTTTTATTAATATTTGTTGTATTATTTGTAATTGTTGTATTAGAAGCTGTTGTGATAGAATTAGTTGTTATGGGCGGAATTTTAATTGGTTTATCTTTAAGTGAAGATTTATTATATAAAGTATTATTATTATTTAAATTAAGCGGAATATTTGAATAATTACTATTGAAATTATTTTTTTCAAATTTATCTATTTCAATTTCTTTTATTTTATTTTTGTTATAAATTTCAAGCGCTAAACCATTATTAATATAAATTTTTGGAATACATAATTCAAGAAAAATTTTATTTACTGTAATGTTACTATTAACAATGCTATTAAAATTAGTTAAAAATGTTTCGGAAAATTTTTTACCTGAATTTTTGAAATTATTATTGTTATTATTATTATTATTATTGTTTGAATTATTATTATTTTCTTTATTGTTATTATTTTTTTCATTATTATTATTATTATTATTTGAATTATTGTTGTTATTTGTGTTGTTGAAATTTTTAGTAAATTCTATTGCTAAATTTGTGCTCATAATAACTTTTGAAAAAAAGTTATTTTTAATGTGATTTTCAGTGAATTTATTTTCTTTTTCTAATTGAATTATTTCACTTTTATAAGTATCTAATCTTTTTTGAATGCTTTTTATAAATTTTCTTAATTCGACTGAAAATTTTAAATCACTTGTAAATAAAGGCGCATCATGAATTCTACCATTTATATTAAAAAATATTTCTCTATTAACATTTTCATTATTAATTAAAAAATGTTTACTATTATTATTATTAAGTTCGATTTCCAAAAAAAAAATATTATTTAAATTTTCTTTTATGCTTAAATTAGCATCAATAATCATGTAAGAAAATGATTTATTATTAATAGGAAATTTTAAATTTTTAAGTTCATTAATATTATTATTAATATTATCTTTTGTATTAGAATTAATATTATTATTAATATTATTTTTATTTTGTATTTCATTATTTTCATTATTATTATTATTTTCACTATTTTCTTCATTATTAAGTAAAGAATTTGAGAGTTTAATTAAATTATTTTTTTCTTCTAAAAAATTATTTTCTTTTTCTTTTAAATATAAAAAATTTAATATAGATTTTTCTAATGTAGGAAAAAATAAATTTTTGCTTTTTAAAGGATAACTACTATATGTTATTTTATTATGACAATATGAAATATTAATATCCCAATTTACACAAGTATTAAAACATAAAGGAATAAATTTATGTTTTTTATTTGAATTTTGAGATTTATTTTGTTTCCCAGAAGATTTTTTATTTTGATTTTTTTTCATTTTTTTTATTAATTTTATAATTAAAAATTCTATAAAAATTATTTTTTTTTATTAATTTAATAATAATTATTATTATTTTATTTTATGTTATTATTAATATATATTTAATTATTAAAATAAATAATTTAATATAAATTTAAAATTAAATTTAAATTTTAATTAATTTTAAGATGAAAATTTTTAAAAAAAATTTAAATTACATGAAATATTTTGATAATATTAAAATAATTTCATATGATGATTTAAATAATAGAATTAGTATTGTTTTTAGTGGAAAAGAAAATTTTGTTTTTATTTTTGATGCAAATCCTTATTTAAATTATTTTCCTTTTGAAGAAAAAAAAGATAATAATAATAAAAATTTTAAAGATTATAATAATAATGATAATTATTTAAATAAAGAAAATTATAATAAATTAATTATTATTACAAATAATGAATATGATATTAAAGAAGATTTTCAAAAAAAATATAAAAAAATTTGTAGTAATTATTATAAATTTCAAGACAATCCTTTAATAATGGAAATTAATAAAACAAATAATAATAATAATAATGAAAATAATATTAGCAATGGAATAAAAGAAAATAATGAAAATATTATTAATGAAAGTAATTTTAATTTTAATAATAATGATACTAATAATTATGAAGATGATAATAATTTTAATATAAAAAATTATATTAATGAACAAAAAAATTATAATAATTATAAAATAGAGTTTTTTTATATTACTTATTTATCAAATTTAAATAAAAAAAATTGTTTAATAAATCTATCATTAAAAAAACCAAAAGTTAAACATAAATTATTAAGTTTTATTTCTTTAAATCACAATATTTTCGATATTCAATGGCAAATTTTTAATAATAATAAAAATTTAAATTTAAATATTTCAAATATTAATAATTTCACTTTTAACAACAATAATAACATTATTAATGATAATAATAATAATAATATTAATAAAAATAATAATTTATTATTTATAATTACAGAAACTGGAATAATTTTTGTATATAAATTAATAAAAATAAACGAAAATAAAAAAA
>JAEEGK010016338.1_pt1 | contig 16334 bp, 17 predicted proteins | sample 8958771 | NCBI WGS metagenome assembly JAEEGK01 (sample SAMN16246547, study PRJNA631951) | gut metagenome | biome: gut microbiome; feature: rumen; material: SC-attached | host: Bos | place: Iran: Karaj | collected 2018-10 | reverse complement strand
TCTCCCAATTCTATTTATCTTATTAGTTTTTATTCTTCCTTTAACAAGTGTCATCGTCACAATCTACTGCAAAAAAGCATATTTCCCAGTCTACTTTGTGACCACTCTTGCTCTTACTTTTGCGGTAACATCTGGCTTTTCAGTATTTGATACATTCATCTATGTATTGCCTTCTCTTATAACCGGTTTTATCTTTGGTTTATTAATTGAAAAAGGCGTCTCCGCAATTTATATTTTGGTAATTAATTCTATCGTTCAATATCTATTGACATATTTAACCTTCTATGTTTTAGATAATCTCATTACTCATGTTGATTTCTTTGACTCAATTTATAACCTAGTAGGACTTAGCTACTTTGAATTTAATGGAGTTTTGACGAATATTTTCATCTACATTATCGCCCAAATCCAAGTTTTGCTTACTTATATACTCGTGAGATATGAAGTTAATCGAATCGGAATTGAAATTAACCTTAAATGTGAAAATAGATTTATTCTTTATTTAGTGGTTTTGGTCTTTGGTTTGCTCACTCTTTTTAGTGCGTTATTCTTCCCAAATTGGGCCACTATTTTCACTCTTATTATTCTTCCAATTATCTTCTTTGAATTAATCGAATTAGTGATAAAAATTAAGCCATGGATCTATGCTCTCCTTGGTGCTTCATTATTCGCATCTATCTTCTTATTCGCATTTTTAACAAAGTATGTTCAAGCACCAAATCAGTTGGTTCTTCTATATGTTTTCTTTGCTTTTACAACAATAATAGATTTTATCGTTAATTATTGTTTCAAACCGAAAGTAGAACATATACAATAGTTATACAAGATTATGAGTTCACTATTTAAAAACATTGGTAAAGGCATCGGCTATTTCTTTGCGTTCCCTGGTCTTATTATTGCTATCGCTTTATACGCAGTATTTGGCCTCGTTGTTTTTATTTTCCAATTCTTTAAATTAATCTTCCTCTTCTTCACAGGAAGAACTCTTTTCTCTGACCTTCCAGAAGATATCGAATTAAAAGCGTTAAAAGCGCAAGCAAATGAATCCGCGGAAGAAGAAAAAGAAGAAAAGAAAGAAGAGAACCCATTAAGTTTATATCCATCAGATTCAGTTGTTTATGGAGCAGGCTATTCTTCTCCTTTATTTAATAAAGAAGAGAAAAAAGAAGTAGAAGCTGAACCTGAAGTCGAAAAAGAAATCGAAGAAGACGCTAAACCAGCAGTCGAACCAGAACCAGAGGAAGGAGAAGAATACTAATATGAATATGTTTATTCCTACTTTAGTAACGTTATCCGATAACGATAAAAGATTAATCTTCTCTATCCTTCTTATCGTCATTGTTTTATTAGTCTTAATCGGTTTCCTTGGCTATTTGTTATTTAGAATAATGAAATGGCAATCAAAGAAGATGGATACTCTTATTCATGACGTAGTCGTTAATAAAGTAATTACAGATCGTAAGCATCTTGTGAAATATGGTAGAAGTAAGAACTGGGCTTTATTCTTTAAGCAAGCTTATATTCCTCTACTAATCGTTATTGTTGGAGTGATTGTTTTAATGATTCATAACGCAGTTAATGATTATTGGAACTATAATCCATTCTCAACAGTAGATGGATTTGGAACTCTTTTCTGGACATGGAAAGCAAGCGGTGAATTCACTGGCAGTCAATACGATATTATTAGATTCCAAATCATCGTTTTAGATAACACACCACACTTAGTAAAAGAAGCGTGGGCAGGATACGTTGTTGGTCCTTGCTTCATTGTTGGTGGCACATGGTATCTTATTTCAGTTATGTCCTTATTAGCGAGAACATTCCTTCTCTATAAGAGAAGTAGAGAAGTATTTGAAAAAAGCCTCGCTGGTTATAACCAAAGCGAAGCTTCTAAAACTGATACAGCAGTTCAGCAAGAATCAAGTGCTGAATAATTACTTGCTTAACTGAAGAAGTAAAATAATTTGAATAGCAATATAAATCACTAACGCTAAATCAACAGCGCCCAAAAACCAGCAGATGCGTTTCTTCGCAACTGCTTTTCTTTTTTTCTTCTCGATTGCTAGTGCTTCTTTGCTATCCATAAATATTAATATTTAATTGTGTTGCTTGTACGTGGATATGGTTGAACATCACGGATGTTTTGCATACCGGTGATATACATTAATAATCTATCAAAACCAATACCGAAACCGGAGTGGACACATCCACCATAACGACGGGTGTCTAAATACCACTCTAATCCTTCAGTGATGCCCATTTCATCCATCTTGACTTTTAAAACATCATATCTTTCTTCTCTTTGTGATCCACCAACGAGTTCGCCGACTGCTGGGACTAATAAGTCACATGCAGCAACGGTTTTGTTGTCTGGATTAACTTTCATATAGAAGGCTTTGATTTCACGTGGATAATCAATTAAGAAAAGTGGTCCGTTAACGACTTTTTCTGTTAAATATCTTTCATGTTCAGATTGTAAATCCATACCCCATTCAATATTGCTGTTTTCGAATTTTACGCCATTTCTTACAGCGTTTTTGAGGATTTCAATACCTTCTGTATAGCTCATTTTCTTAAATTCAGAATTAAGAACATGGTCTAATCTTTCAAGTAATGTGTTATCAATCATTTGGTTGAAGAATTTCATTTCTTCTGGGCATGCTTCTTTAACATAAGCGATACAGTATTTAATGCAATCTTCAATGACTTCCATGTTGCCGTTAAGATCAGTGAACGCCATTTCAGGTTCAATCATCCAGAATTCAGAAGCATGTCTAACTGTGTTAGAGTGTTCGGCTCTAAATACAGGACCAAAGGTATAGACATCTCTAAATGCTAGAGCAAATGGTTCAACATGAAGTTGACCAGTAACAGTTAAGTTAACTTTACGACCATAGAATGAGAATGGATCTTTGGTGTCGTGTGTAGTGACATCAAAAACGTTTCCTGCTCCTTCACCATCGTTAGTGGTGATTTCTGGAGTATGGACGTAAATAAAACCTCTCTCTTGGAAGAATTGGTGAATTGCGTAAGAAAGAACGCTTCTCACTCTAAAGACAGCTTGGAAAGTGTTTCCTCTTGGTCTAATGTGAGCGATATCTCTTAAGAATTCAAATGAGTGTCTCTTCTTTTGAAGAGGATAGTCTTCATCACAATCTCCTAATAAGACTGCATCTGTTACATTAATTTCAAATGGTTGTTTGTTTTCTGGGGTAACCACTACTTTGCCAGTTACTTCAATCGCGCATCCATTTCTAAATGAAGCGAGTAATTCATAATCTTTGCTATCTTTGGAATAAACGAGTTGGACATTTTTAAAATAGGTTCCATCATTGAATTCAATGAATCCAATTTGACCATTACTTCTATTAGTTCTAACCCAGCCTTGAAGATTAACTGAATTATTTAGTAAAGCTTCTTTTTCTTCTTGATCACCGAATAATACGATGTCATATAATTCAAAATTTGTTGTTTTAACTTGTTCCATTGACATATGTCCTCTCAGTAATTGTATCAATATTGGTTTTAATCTTTAAGAAAGATTTAAAATTTATTCCATTCATCAATTTCCCAGTTTGGGTCCACTGATAAATCGAGTGGTGCGAATACCTTTAAGTCGTATAATCGCTCAGCAACTTTGGCAATCATTGCAGCGTTATCAGTACAACACCACATAGGTGGAATATTTATTTCAACACCTAATCTATTCATTTCAAGAGTCATTTGTTCTCTTAAATATGAGTTAGCGGATACACCACCCGCTAAAATAACTTGGTTAACTTTATGGTCTTTAATGACCTTAATTGTTCGGTCAATCACTAACCCAACAGCGACATCTTGGAAAGACTTACACATATCTTCGACATTAACTTTTTCACCTTTTTGTTCAAGGTTATGAACAAGGTTAATGACATTGGTCTTCAACCCTGAATAAGATAAGTCTAATGTATGTTCTCCTCTAAGAGGAGTTGGTAAATCATAAGTATGCTTTCCAACTTTTGCTAGTTTATCGATTGGAATACCTCCTGGATAAGGAAGTCCAAGAACTCTAGCGACTTTGTCGTAGCATTCTCCAATCGCATCATCTCTAGTTTTAGCGATAATTTCAAAGTCTAAATGATCTCTCATAAGTACGAGTTCAGTATTACCACCACTAACGACTACCGCTAGCATTGGGAACTTAAATTCTGAAACGTATTCGTTAGCGTAGATATGTCCTGCTAAGTGATGAACTGGAATAAGAGGAATCTTATATAGCATTGCTATAGTTTTAGCAGCTTGTAATCCAACGTGAAGAGCACCAATTAATCCTGGTCCTCGAGTGACCGCAACAGCGTCCAAATCTTCAAAATTTAGCTTTGCTACTTCCATCGCTTCTTTAATAACTACTGAAATGTTTTCAGCGTGTAATCTACTAGCGATTTCTGGCATAACTCCACCGTACTTACGGTGAACATCTATTTGAGTAGAGACAATATTAGATAAAAGCTTACCGTTATCAATAACCGAAGCAGCTGTTTCATCACAGCTACTTTCAATTGCAAGAATCTTTGCCATTACCTATTCACCTCCAATACCATATATAATGCGTCTTCACCATTGCTGTAATATTGCGGTTTTTTAAGAATAATCTTAAAACCATGCTTGGTGTAGAACTTAATTGCTTTTTCGTTGCTTTCTCTTACTTCTAGTGTAAGAGTATTAACTTTCTTTGCTCTAGCGTCTTTAATAACTTCTTCCATGAGTTGGCTACCAACACCGGATCTTTGAATATCAGGATGAACAGCGATTTGACAAATCGTACCGCTATCAAACGTCACCCAATAATCAACAAAGCCAACGGCATATTTTAAGCCAAGTGAAGCGTTAGAGTATTCAATAACCCAGACATTACTCACTGGGTTTTCATGTAATTCATAAAGTAAATCTTTATCTTTCCAAGGATGAAGGAAACATTGGTTTTCAATTTCCATCACTTGAGGAAGATCAGAGTCTAACATCGGCCTAATTTCAACATCCAAATATTTCATATTTAATCTTTCATATAGACCGGCTTGACCGCTAAATCGTTTGGTGCTTTTTCTAATACACCTAATAAGGACACCATTTGTTCACAAATGTTTGTGTCATTATTCTCGTATCCAAGATGTCTTGCATCGCCACAAATTGAGTAGTCTTTGTGATTAGCGATATATTCTTTAACTTCGTCATTAGTTTTAATCGTGTCACTAATGATGATTTCATTACCTTTGTAGACACCAAAATAACTTCTATTGCTTCTCGCGTTAATAACACAGATAGATGGTTTGTCATTATCTTTAAGGACTCTAAGTGATGAGACTGGATATATAGGTGCATTACACGCTAGTGAAGTAATTTTCGCGATCGTAAGGGCAATACGAACACCCGTATATGAACCAGGACCAATAGATGTCACAACTTTAGTGATATCTTTTCTACTAAGACCTAATTTTTCCATGAGTTTATCAATTTCAGGAACCATGTGCTCGCTTTGAACTTGCCATGCTTCGTAGCTTGTAAACCCTATAAGAACCCCATTATTTTCAAATCCAACGGATAATGAAGTGTTAGAACTATCAAGTAATAAAGTTGCCATTATTTAAGTCCTCCCACTAAGTTAGAATCGCTACTATAAACATCAATGTGACGAGAAGTTTCTCCTATTGAAGTGATCTCAATCCAAAGAGTGTTTTCTGGCAATAAATCTTTGATGAATAAAGGCCATTCGATCATTGTGATACCTGTTTCATATCCAATATATTCGTCTAGACCAATATCGGTGTTGATATCCGCTAGTCGATATGCATCGATATGAATAAGTGGTCTATTACCTTTAAGGTATAGCTTCATGATATTAAATGTCGGAGATTGAACAACTTCAGTGATATTGAGTCCTCTAGCGACTCCTCTCACTAAAGTGGTTTTTCCAGCGCCTAAATCGCCGACTAAAGCGATGACTGTTCCATTAGGAACATTCTTCGCGATTTTAAGGCCAAATTCATTCATTTGGTCACATGAAAATATGTCAAATACATAATGTTCCATATCTATTCTTCTTTTTCCTTATCTAAAGTCCTTAAGAACTTATCGTAATACTTTTTAATTCTTTCATCATCAAATGGCCATTCACGATTTTCCATCTTCTTGACCACTTCTTGAGTTTGATATTTAAGTACAGCATCTAAGTCATCGCTATACTCATATATCTTTTTGTGCTTGATATATTCTTTCTCATCTAAGATACGAATATCTCCAGAAGGAAATAGTTTAGCATCTAAGTCGTAGTCGATATATTTAATCATTCTATGATTGATAAGCGCAGGAGAAGCAATGTTGCAGTAATAGCAAATGCCTTCTTCTTTAAGCATGCAAATAACATTCCACCACTCTTTTTTAGAGAAGATAGTGACCGCTGGTTCCTTAGTGAACCATCGACGTCCGTTATTTTCTACGACCTTTGCTCTTTTTGTAGCAACTACGACATAGTCGTCATTATTAGCCAATACTAAACCACGATCCCAGCAGCGATGCAAGGAACCATCATGTTTATAACATTGAATAGCTAACCAATGACCGAACAAACCCATAAATATTAACCAATAAAGATTTCTAAGATATCTTTAATATTTCCTTTTAATTGAGTGTAGCTCTCTGGTTTGATTGGGTTATCAAATGGAATAGCAACGATAGAATCATCGTATGAAAGATAGACTGCTGTTCTACCAGCCCAGAGAACAATATTTACATTAAGTAAAGCACCTGTACAGTTAATAGACATTAAGTTATTAATGAAGTCTTTACCTAAATCCTTTTCATAGTTAGCGCCTTCTTTACCATAGATAACAAAGTTATTTTGTTCATGAAGGACAGTTAAATCTTCAATATCATTAGGAGCGTCAGTTTCTTTTTCTCCTTTGATTTGAATGATATATCTTTCTTCAAAATGGAGTTTATTCTCCATAGTGAGATATTTACCAACAAACATTACTGCTTTTTGGTACTTTTTAGCGCCTGCTTTATATAAGGCTAATTCGCCACATTCAAAAGGTATTTCTTTATAAGTGGCAGTAACGATATTTCTACTAGCGATATCGATAACATCTTTATATGCTCTATCTTGTAAAACATCTGCGATCGCATATCTCTTCTCGAAATATAATTTTTGATCATGAACATCATTTATATCAAAGATATAGTTATCAGAATGTTCCATGAAGTAACGGATATACTTTTTAGTGGTGTTTGGGAACCTATTTCTTGTAAGAATATAGTGGACAATTAAAAACACTAAAGCGACGCCAATAGCAACTCCGCCAATAATCTTTCCAATATCACCAAGATTCACAAACATGATAAAGGAAGCAACAAACACCACAACAGTAATCACCATAATGATGTTATTTTCTGTACGAGTCTTTTTATATACCTTGAAAATATTGCTTCTTTCTTGTTCAACTTCTTCGTTAAATGGTACTTCACTCTTTTCTCTACAAAGAGGAATTAAATCTAAACTTTTATCTAACTTTTCCTGAGCTTCTTCAGGAGTCTCTACTTTAATTTCTTCATTGGGAGTAGAATTCTTGATTTTCTTTTCTTTTGCCATATTCGTTTTACTCCTAGCGGTATCAATAATAACATAAATGCCTCATAAATGAGAGCAATTTATGTAGAACAATTATACTTATTTTTTTGCTAATTGATACAAAAACCACTATAATCATTCTCGGGAGCTGGGTAAACTCGGCTGAGAGGACCAATGTGAGTGGTCGACCGTACCTGATCTAGGTAATTCTAGCGGAGGGAAGTTTTTACTACTTTCTTCTCCGTGATTTCATGGAGATTTTTTTATAGGAGGGTAATCAACATGGATAAAAGTTCAAAGATGATTAGAACTATCGTTGAAATTGCTATCTTTGCTGCATTAGGATTCGTTTTTGACGAATTACAAGGCGCTGTTGCAAAGGCAATTTTCCCAAACGGAGGTTCAATTGGATTTGCTTTAATCGCAGTAATCATCATTTCATTTAGAAGAGGACCAATCGCTGGTTTCTTCACTGGTCTTATTATGGGAGTATTAGACTTCGCAACAGGACCATACATTTTAGGCCCATGGCAAGTAATGTTAGATTACATTTTGCCTTACGCCGTCGTTGCAATTGCAGGATTTGCTAAACCTTTCTTCATCAAAGAAGAAAACAAGTATATAAAATTAGTTATTTTGCTAGTCGCAACTTTAGTTGGTGGATTAGCCAAATTCACCTGCCACTTCTTATCAGGAGGTATTTTCTTTGCGGATTATATTTCCTGGGTTGAGTTTACAGGACAACCTTGGTTATATTCCCTTGCTTACAATATGGCAGCAGTTGGACCATCAATTGTTTTGACAATGTTGCTATTAATTCCAATCTACTTCAAAGCACCACAAATCCTTCATGTCAAAGGAGATAAAGTTCAACAAACCGAAACTGTTCCATTCTTTGATTGGGGAGTTAACACAATCTTACTCGCTGGTGGATTATTCTTATTCGTATACTTCTTAATCTCTTACATTAAAAGCTACGAACCTTATATTGAAGATGGAGCCATGGATATTGGATTTGACCAAGATGCATTAGTCTTATTCTGCACTGGTGGATTAATGATGTTCATTGCTGAAATTTCTATTATAAAATCAGTGATGAAAATACAAGATTATAGGGTAAGAACAATCTTGATGATTATTATGTGTTCTGCCGAGACAGTTTATGCGGTAGCACGCATCATTAAGTTAACAGTAAAAAATAAACCAGTAGACATCTACTGGATCTGGTTTGCTGTTAGCTTAGTTCTTTTAGGAGCGTTTGTAGCTTTATTTATCTATTTAAAGAAGAACGCAAAGCAAGTTACTGTTTCAGAAAATAATTATTAGTTCTTTATCCAGTCAATTGGTTTTACGCCATTTTTGACTAAGAATTCGTTAGTTTTGACGAAAATTTGACTATTAAACCAACCACCATGATTAGCACCCAAAGGCGATGGATGAGTCGCTGTGAGAATCAGGTGGTTTTTATTTGTTAAATGAACTGCGAGTTTCTTTGCAGGTCCTCCCCAAAGAAGGAAAACGATTGGTTGATCAAGGTTATTTAAGACTTCAATTATGTCTTGCATGAATAAATTATATTCTTTGATATTATGTGACATTGGAAGGTGTTCTCTCACGGTTAAAATGGTGTTTAATAACAAAACTCCTTGCTTGGCAAGATAGGTTAAGTCACCACCTTTATTAAATATCAATGTTTTATATTCAATTTCTATCTCTTTATAGATGTTAATTAATGAAGGTGGAGTCTTGATGTTATCTGGTACAGAGAAAGCTAATCCCATTGCTTGTCCTTCTTCGTGGTATGGATCTTGTCCGAAGATAACAACTTTCACATCTTCTAATGGAGTAAGTTTAAAAGCATTAAACATATTCTTTCTTTCTGGATAAATCTTATGGTGAGCATATTCTTCATCTAAAAAGTGCGATAATCTCGCTGCATAGTCTTTGCTTTTAATGTTTTTAAATACTTCTTCCCAAGTCATAAAATGATAATAACATTTTACTATAAAAGTAAAAACAAGATAGTTATAATGTCTATATGCGAGTATTGATTATTTTTAATCATCCAGCCCCATATAAGGTAAAAGCATTTAACGAACTATCAAAATACGTTAGCTTAACAGTCTTATTTGAAAGAACTAGAGCGAAAAATCGTCCTGATTCTTTTTATGATACAAACAAATATAATTTTGAAACAGTTTTCTTAACCGATGGATATATTGGTAACGAAGGCACTCTTTCAAACAAAACTAGAGAATACATTAAAAGAAACCACTCAAAATTTGATCTCATTATCATGAATGGCTATTCCCATTTAGCGGAAATCAAAGCAATTAGATATATGAGTAGGCATGATATTAAGTTTGGTTTACTAATTAACGGAGGTCTTGTTAAAAAAGAAAGCTTTATTAAAAAGCAAATCAAAACCTCATTAATTAAGAAGGCCCACTACTATTTATCTCCTTCTAAGGTATCGAGCGATTATCTCGCCTACTATGGAGCGGATAAAAACACTATTCACCAATATGTTTATAGTAACCTATATGAATCAGAAATCATTGATTCACCAGTAGTAGATAAAACTGAGTTAAGAAAGAGATTTAATCTTCCATTAGATAAGAAAATCTTCATTAATCCATGTCAATTTATTGACCGAAAGAATAATATGCAGTTATTACATTTATTCAAAGAAAGAAATGACTTCCTACTTTTAGTAGGAGATGGTGTTGAAAAAGACAAATATCTAAGATACATCAAAGATAACAATATGGATAATGTGATGATTCTTCCATATCAAGATAAAGCAACATTATTAGATTTATATAAAGCAAGTGATGCTCATATCACTCTTTCTAAAGAAGACATCTTTGGTCACACAGTCTTAGAAGCTTTTGCTAATGGTTTGCCAGTTATTTCATCAAATAAAGTTGCAAGTTCTTTAGAATATGTCAAAGACGGATATAACGGTTACATTGTTGATCTAAATAACAATAAAGATATCTTAGATAAGATGGACATCGTTGATGGAAGTCTTGCCGCTAACGCGATTAAGAGCGCAAAAGATAATACTTTTGAAAGCAGCGCAAAATCAATTTATAAAGTATTAGGAGAAGTTTATGGAAAATAAATATATTTATTTCACTTCTGCAATGGATAATGATTCCTTTAAGGAATATCTAAAAGGATGGAAAGTATCTCCAAATCTTTCTAATCAGAATTTCCATAATAAACTCATCCACGCTTTAGCGTTATCTCATGATATTGATGTTATTTCAGTTCGCTCAATCAACAAGAATTATGAGCATAATAAACTAGACGCTAAAATCGTTAGAGAAGGAAATATTTTCTGGAAATATCCTCAAGTTAGTAGAAATAGAATTGAGAAGTATTTCAAACTATTCAAAAGAATAAAAACTATCACTATGCAAGATAGTAAATATATCTTTGTTGACGTCTTAAATCTTTCATTATTGAAGACTGCAATTAAATATCGTGATAAATACAACATGAAGATTGTTGGAATATGTACAGACTCTCCAAACAATATTTCATTTATATCTAAAAGATATAAAAAGCATTTAATTGATCTAGGCCAAACTCTTGATGGCTATATTGCTTTAACCAAGAAAATTGAAGAATTATATAACATCAAACATAAACCATCTGTTGTTATTGATGGAGTTAGTGATAATGTCACTAAATATGAAGAAAGCAAGATTCAAGGAAGCTATATCTATTTCGGTGGATCATTAATGAAAGAATATGGTGTTCTTAACTTAATTGAAGCTTTCAAAAAACTAGATAGACCAGATCTTAAATTAGTCATTTGTGGCCACCACTTAGAGAAGGAAAGATTCTATCCAGCAATTTCTGGGTTTAATAACATTCTTTATTTAGGACCAGTGAGTTATAAAGAGAACCTCGCGCTTGAAAAGAACTCAGTTCTTGCGGTTAATCCACGTCCAATCAATCCAAAAATTGATCAATATTCGATTCCAAGCAAGACATTAGAATATCTCGCTAACGGATGCTTAACTGTTACAGTTAGTAATGATTTATTAAAAGAACATTATGAACCATGTATTATCTGGGCAAAAACTGGAGAAGTAGATGATTTAGTGGAAGCAATGAAAAAAGCTTTATCACTTAATAGAACAGAAAGAGAAATTCTCTCTATTCTAGGCAAAAATAAAGTGATGCAATACACATCACTTGAAAACATTAATAATCAGATAGATACAATTTTACTTAGTAAAATGTTTCTCAATTAATCTTGTTACTTCTTCTAAAGAGAAGTGAGAATCATAATACATACGATTAAGAGCGCCTAAGCGTTCTTTTTCTTTCTTAGAAAGATTATGAATCGCCATAATGGCGTTTTTCACTGATTCTGGATTCTCATCAGCAAGGAATCCTCCGCCAGCTTCGCATAAGGCATCTCTACCATCGCCTTTTAAAACTCCGATGATTGGACGAGAGAACGCCATAGACATAAGGAGCTTAGATGGAATTGTTCTTCCTACAGTTCCTTCACCTAATAAAGAGATATATAACGCATCTGCATTTTTAAAATAGCTTGCTGCGTGTTTAGCGATAATTGGTCCGTGATAAATAACTTTATCCTCTAACCTTCTTTCTCTAATTTCGTTGATGAGGAAATCGCTCATTGGTCCCATACCAATAATATGGAAATAAATATCCTCATCACGAAGTTTATCCATTGCTTCTGTAATTAAAGGAATAAGCTGAATAAGGCCCAAATTACCACAATAAAGGATATGTGTTCCTTCTCCATATTCGTAAGGAATAATGTCGTGATCTTCAATTAAAGAAGTTTGAGGAACATAGTAAATATTGTCTACTGGGAGTTTCAAAACATTATGGAAATATTCCTTAAAACTTGGGGAAGTTATAAGGATTTTGTCGGCCTTTTTGTAAATTGAGCGGCTCCAATGATATAAGATTCTATAAGTTAAAGAATTTGGTCTAACAGCTTTAGTGACTAAAACACTTTCCGGCCATAAATCACAGCAGTGAATGATATGTTTAACTCCAAATTTCTTCGCATATAAGTTTCCTGCTGAGCAAATTGTCACAGGAGAAAGACTCATTGAGTAAACATAGTCAAATTTCATCTTGCATTTTCTAACCCACTTCTTTGATAAGTGCCAGAAAGACAAGTAGTTTCTAATAATCGATAATCTGCCTTTCTTTCTAGGATAAAGATTTACACGATGAACATTAACTCCGTTGATTACTTCTTCATTAATATTCTTATAATTTGGAAGAATATAACCATATCCATAGTTTGGCTTTCCAGTCAAAACATGGACTTCATATCCGTCTTTAACAAATTGCTCCGCAAATTTGTAGATAACAAAGTTCTCTGGGTAATAGAATTGGCACACAATGAGAATTTTCATATGTATAATCATACCAAAATCACTTATCAATATGAATACAAACTACTTTGAAAATAATGTTTTCAAAAAATAATGTATAGATACTATAATAGTCTCTATGGAAGATAGAACACGTACTAACGTTATTATCAATATTTCTCGAACACTTGTTTTAACAATTCTCTCTTTTATCACATTCCCTTGGGTATGTCGTTATTTAGGCGCTAATTCGGTTGGTATATATACATGGTGTAATACCTTTGTTTTATATTTCCTTGTTTTAGCGAAAGTTGGTATTCCAAATTTAGCAATTAGAGAATGCGTTAAAGTAAAAGATAATAAAGAACTTCTTTCAAACAAAGTTCAAACATTCTTTTTGATTCAATTAGTTACCACCGCTTTATCTTTTGCGTTAATGACAGGACTAGTATTCTCAGTTCCTGATTTAGCAAGTTCAAAAGAAATCATCTTCCTTTTATCAATTAACTTCTTATCTGGAGCATTCTCTTTTGAATGGCTCTTTATTGCTTTAGAAAAGCAATTCTATATGTCTGTTAGAACAATTATTGTTCTAGCTTTATCCACTTTATTAATTGTTATCTTCGTAACAGCGCCTGGAGATATTTATATCTACGCTTTACTTACCGCTTCTGTTACTTTGGTAACAAGTATTGCGAATATTATCTATGTTCGTAAATTTATATCTTTAAAAAAGACTATGCCTTGGTCATTTAAGGAATATATAAAACCACTACTAGTGTTATGCTCTATTTCATTAATTATTTCCTTCTATAACCAAACAGATACATTTATCTTAGGTTTTATTGATCAAAGTAAAGGTGAAGTTGCTTCTTACTCTGTTGGTATTAAAGGAATTGATGTCATTATTGGAGTCATTACTGCCTTAAGCACCGTCTTTATTCCTAGAGCAGCAATTTGTTATGCCCAAGAAGATAAAAAATATTTCAATCGTATTAACGAATATTCAGTAAATATTTGCTTATTCATTGTTTTACCAGCAATTGCCACAATGACTACATTAGCAAAACCAATTACTGGCTTAATCTCAGGTAACACTGACTTTAATAGTGAACTTGGATATGTTAACGCTCCAACAGTGTTAATCATCGTATCATCTATGATGATTACCTACTCTATAAGCGATATAATCTATGGACAAATCCTTCTTCCTACCAAAAAAGAAAAATATTATTTATACGCCTTATTAGGAGGCACAATATTGAATATTGTTTTCTCAATTGTCTTTGGAGTTTATGTCTTCCCAGAAGCTCCATCAATTGGAGTTGCCTTAGGAACTGCTGTAACTGATTTACTTATCTTAGTCTTCTTAGTAAGTGTTTCATGGAAATGGATTAAACGTGCAATATTTAATTTCAATAGCTTAAAGATTTTTGGCGCTAGCCTATTAGTGGTTGGATTAACTTTGTTAATCAAAGATCCAATTTATAACTTTGCAATCGCTAAAGGAGTATCAACTCCTATTGCGATGATTATTGAACTTGTTGGAGTTGTCTTTATTGACGCTATTATATATTTAGTGACTTTAGGTCTATTAAAAGAAGACTTAGTCCACTCATTTATTAGAAAGAAGGAACACAATGCTTAATCCTCGTTTAAAAGAGAATAAATTTAAAAGAGCAATCGTCTCTCCTTTTCGTGGTGTTGTTAAATTAATCAGCAAGAAAGCCTATATTTCTTATCAATATAAATACATCACCCACCATAAATTAGATTGGAAAAAACTCTCTAGATATACCGAGAAACTTCAATATTTAAGACTATATGTCTACCCTAATTGGCCTGAAGTAAGTAAATGCGCTGGCCGAGTTGGTGTTAGAGAATATGTTAAAGAAAAGGGATTAGAAGATATCCTTATTAAGACATATGGAGTGTTTAATTCTTTTGATGAAATTGATTTTGATAAATTGCCAAATCAATTTGCAATGAAATGCGCACATGGCTGTGCCATGAACTATATTTGCTTTGATAAATCAAAGATTAATAAAGATGATTTAAAAAAGAAGTTTGATAAATGGATGCGCACTAATTACGGCAAAAAGACATTAGAGCTCCACTACTCACATATCAAGCCTCAAATCATTATTGAAGAATTAATGTTAGAGAATGGAAAACTTCCAACTGAATATAAAATTCATGTCTTTAATGGAGTAGCAAAGAATCTATATGTTGTTACATCTAGAGGAATTGATATTCGTTATAACAACTATTACATTGATTGGACTCCATTTGATGGATCTCAATTTAATGGCTGGAGAAAGACTGACTATCCATTAGAAAAACCAGAGAATTTTGATGAAATGATAAAAATAAGCGAAGCTTTAGCTTCGCCATTCCCATTTGTTCGAGTGGATTTATATAATATCAACGGTCAAATCTATTTCTCTGAAATGACATTCACCCCTGCTAAAGGCACTCTTATCTTAGATGATGATAAATGTGACTTTGAAATGGGTGAGTGGTTAGATATATTTAAATATCGTAAATAATTAATGCCAATAAGTATATGGCAAGAATACTTCGTAGATGAACAAGGCGTAATCAATATTGGTTATGCCTTTTGTTTCGTTCCAATCGATTAACGAATCACTAACGATATCAAAAGTAACTGAGAAACCAACTAATCTAGAAAGATTATATTCAGTTAAATCAAAACCATAGAACATATAATATTCACCATTATTCGTGTGATAAATAGTTTCTCCGGTATTTTCATTAATGTGTTTGGTGATTTCAACCAAGCTCTTGAATTTATGTCCGACAATCGCTCCTGAATCATTCTTCACATATAATGTGACATATAAATTAATTACGGATTCATGGAATAATTGTCCATCACTAGTGGCTAAATCATCAGAACCAACTTTATAACATTCAATTTGGTTATTCGTGGTTGCTTTAAATTGCATTGCAAAATAGGTAAGTTCATCACTTTCCTTTTGGAAACGCACACTGAAACCTTTTTCATTTGATTGAACACGATGTTTTTGGAAATAACCATCACAATATGCTTGGCCATCAAAGAGTTTGGATTGAACTCCATAATAGAAAGACTCATCCGCTCTCATTAAGTTGTAATCACTAGAGTAGGCTCTAATTTGATCAGTCATGAATGACAAACTCGCGTAAGGATTATCAACCAATAAGTTTTTATCAATTACTCCAATGTCACTGAATGACATAATCTTTTTGGAAGTAACGTCAATTTCTTGAGAAGAAACATTTTTAAATTCACTGTCCCAATGTTCATAGTAGTTTTCAGTGAAAACAGGGGAATTATATTTATTACC
>JAEEGK010016337.1_pt1 | contig 16334 bp, 6 predicted proteins | sample 8958771 | NCBI WGS metagenome assembly JAEEGK01 (sample SAMN16246547, study PRJNA631951) | gut metagenome | biome: gut microbiome; feature: rumen; material: SC-attached | host: Bos | place: Iran: Karaj | collected 2018-10 | reverse complement strand
CCCTTGTGACCGGTGATGGTGAACTTCTCGTTGGGGAACAGCGGAGTCAGGTAGTCGAAGGGGATGCGGTCTCTGACCTCTTCGGGACGGCGACCGTTGATATAATCGACGCGTACCAATGGGAAGAATTTCTCACCGCTCTTCGGAGGACGGATGGCACCCAGCACGGTGTCACCGGTTTTCAAACCGAACAACTTGATCTGCGAAGTTGAGACATAGATGTCGTCAGGGGAGGAGAGGTAGTTGTAGTCTGATGAACGCAAAAAGCCGAAGCCTTCTGGCATGATCTCCAATACGCCCTCGGCCTCCACCACGCTGTCGAACTCATTCAACAGCTCGTCACGACGTTGCTTCTCCTGCTTCTCGGCGTTTTGTTGGTTGTTCTGGTTGTTCTGGTTGTTCTGGTTGTTCTGGCCGTTTTGGTTATTCTGATTATTCTGATTGTTCTGGTTATTCTGTCCGTTCTGATTATTTTGGTAAGGAGTCTTCGGTTCGCGGTGTTCTCTATGTTCCCGTTGTTCAGGTGCCTTTGGCTCTCTTGGCTCTTGAGGCTTCTGTTCTTTCTGTTCGGGTGTCTTGGGCTCTCTTTGTTCTCTAGGCTCTTTGGGTTCTTTTGGCTCGGGGTTTCTTTGTTCTTTTTGCTCAGGAGCTTTCGGTTCTCTCGGTTCTCTTTGTTCTCTTTGTTCTTTGTGCTCCTTGTGTTCTTTCACCTCGGCATGCTGTTCTGCGACAGGCTCTTTAGCGGGTTTAGGAGTCTCCTTAACCTTTTCTGATTTGATTTCCACCTTGGTGTTGCTTGATCCGGCGGGGCCTTCTTGGGCGGGCTTGTTTTCGCGGGCAATACGTGGGCGTTTTTCGCGCTTCTTGGGCTCGTCTTGTGGTTTCTCTTTGGGTTGTTCAGCAGTTGAGGTTTCCTCGGTGGGGAAGGGGATGGTGGGAGTCACTTCGGCTTGTGGGGTTTCTTCCGCCGTCTCGTTCTTGCGTTTCCTACCTTTTTTCTTTGGCGCGGCTTCAGCACCTTCTTTTACCTCGGGCTTGGGCGTGGCTTTCTTCTTTGATGTCTTCTTTACTGCTTCTGGATGTTCCACCTGATGGTCGATGATGTCGTAGATCAACTGTTGTTTGCTTCTGCCTTCATCGTCGATCCCAAGTTCAATGGCGATAATCTTCAGATCTTCCAAAGTCTTATCGTTCAGCTCATAAATGTTATACATAAAGGAAATAAAAAGTTAGGAAATAATCTTTTAAGGAAATGCTTTTAAGAATGCTTTTATACAGATTGGTTGGTTGTTCCATTCAAAAGCGATGCAAAAATAGTGAAAAAAATCATATTGTCAAGTTTTTTTCGTGTTTTTCTATCTTTTTTTATCTTTGCACCTCCAAATCTAAAGCGAAATCAATCATGAAACAAAGAGTACAATCCATCTTGTTTTTCCTTTCGGCCATCGTTTTTGGCCTGTTGTTCTTCATGCCTTTGGCATCCTACGTTGATGATTACGGCACCTATTTAAAGCTTTATATCTATGGCGTCAACAAAGTTTCGGTGGCCCCCAATGTTGAAGTTCCCTTCAGCTCGATCTATACGTTGCCACTGTTGATCCTCACGGTTGCGGTTATCTTGATCAACTTTTACATCTCCATGTCGATTTTCCGTGCGGTGAAGCTGCAGCAGTTTGTGAAGCTTTTCAAACTCTCGAGAATCAACATTGCGTTGGCAGCAGTGCTTATCGCTACCATTTTTGTCTATTACATTGTCAAGACAGGTAGTTTCGTTGCTGCCCTTCCTTCTTTTGTTTGGCCGAATTGGGGTGCCTTCCTGACGCTTATCGCCCTCATCATGATGATGTTGGCCTCTTCCGGCCTCAAGAAAGATATCGACAAAGTCAAATCGGTTGATAGACTTAGGTAGGTGAAAATTGAAAGGTGAAAGGTGAGCGAAGCAACCCAACCTTTCACCTTTCATCTTTCACCTTTCACCTTATCAAAGATTTCCATCTCCTTGAATTCCTTCCCGTCAATGGTGAAGCGTACCATCGTGATGTTTTTGTGAAATCCGCTCTTGCCTGCGGCACCTGGGTTGATGTGCAGCAGTCCAAGCTTGTTGTCGTAAACTACTTTCAGGATGTGTGAATGTCCGCATACGAAGAGTTGTGGATGCTTCTCTTGGAGGATGATCCTGACTTCCGGCATGTAATGCCCGGGATAGCCACCGATGTGCGTCATATACACATCCACATCCTCCACGTGGAAAAACAGGTCTTCAGGATATTGAAGACGCACGACATGGTCGTCAATATTGCCGTGGACGGCACGGAGCGGCTTGAATGCCTCAAGCCGCTCCGCAGTCTCAATGTTACCGATGTCACCGCAATGCCAGATCTCATCCACATCCTTGAAAAAATCATAGACTTGTGGGATGATCACTCCATGCGTGTCGGATAAGATACCTATCTTTTTCAATTTGCAACTTTCAATTATCAACTAAAAATTGACCATAAACCCGACACTCAATACCTCTTTAAACTGTACCTTCGAGTTGGGGTCGAGGATGGACTCTCCAGCGGCGTTGATGTCATAGAAGGGGATGTCGTAGTCGTAGATGAGATGCGTTCCGAAGCTGCAGTTGAGCCAGGAGTTGACCTTCATCACCAAAAGGTTTTGCCAATCGACATCGATGTAAAGCGGGTGTTCGAGGTAGTTGGAGAAGAGTTCCAGTTTCGATTCGAAATCGACGTTCTGGAAGATGGTGTATTTCATCTTGGCAGCGAGACGGGCACCGAATTCGTAACGTATCTTCTTGCCAGGGATCCATTGGGTGGTGTCATCGGGGTTGAAATAGCCTTTCTCCACACCATAGGCGCCGATCTCAGCCAGACGGGTGTCGTTGACGATGGTGATACGACCCGTCAGCGGGGCGAAGTTGATGGAGAAGTGCTCGTTGGGCACCCATTCAACACCGAGACCGAGAGTGAGATAGGCAGGTGCCAGGAACTTGGAGATGTAGTTGGTGGAATCGGTCGCATAGTCGAAGCCGTAGGCGAACTGAGAACGGAAGGCGAACTCCAAACTGTAATTCAAATGCTCGGTAGCCTTTATGCCCGCCAAGGAGGTGAACTCGATCTTGTCGTCGGTCTTCACAGGTTTGTCTTTGAAGTTGTAGTAGCTGTAGCCTAATGCCGTAGCCAAAGTGTTGTCCCATTTGAAGTTGTCTTTGGCATAGTTGATGGCATAGTTGAAGATTCCCTGCCAGTTGAGTGCGTTCTGTCCGCCCGCAGCCCAGTTTGTGTAAGAGCTCTGTGCGAAGTTCAAACCGAAATTACCTTTCTTGGTCCAGTTGCTAGTTGTCTCTTGTGCCATGGCACTGACTCCCATTGCTACGATCAGGAGCCCTAAAATCATTTGTCTTTTCATTGTTGGTTTTTTAATTGTTTATTTTTTAATTGTTATTTCTTTCACCTTTCACCTCCCTAATACCCATTCCCGTCAAAGTAGTTCCTTGCGCCGATGTTGAAGGTGATGTCCTGCAAGTTGTGGCTGCGGACGTACTTGCCATTCTTGACGGCGGGGATCCAACGGGTGTCTTGCAGGAGACGGACGGCCTCATTGTCGCAGCCTGCGCCCACGGATTGGACAATGGTGATGTTCGACACCGCTCCATCGGTCTCTACCACGAAACTAAGTCGCACAGTGCCCGATACCTCAGCGGCCTTGGCCGACTCTGGGTACTCGAGGTTTGTCATGATGTACTGTGCCATGGAGCTGCCGTCAGCGAAATAAGGCTTGGCAGCCTCTTCCAAAGCATGAATGTCGTATATGTGGTAGCTGGTGTCGGCATCGAGGGTCAAAGGCAGTACTGTGCGTTCGCGTTTCTTCCAATAGCGACGGTAGGCTTTGGCACTGTATTCCACCTCGTATTCCACGACGTCAGCTATGGGCTTCATGTCTTTCGTTGCGGGAGTCCAAAGGATCTTTTTCACCAAGTCCAGTGCGTCACGGTCGGCTTCATCGCAAAACGACTCGCTGACGCGATAGTCGCTGCATTGGCCTTTCTCGTCAACAGCAAAGGTAACCACGACCTTGCCGTTTTTGCCATCTTTCAATTCCTGCTCGGGATAATGCTGGTTCTGATGGATAAAATCCTGCGTCAAGGTCTTGCCTGCCAAGGGGGTGGGATGATAGATTTGTGCATTGCATAGACCTGCCAATCCGACCAAAATGATGGCCAATAGGCTTCTTTTTATTCTTAATAAATTCATAATCAAATAGTTAATTATTTTATTTTATTGTTTTCACGAGGCTAAGATACAATTTTTTATTTTTGCAAAAAAGAATTTGACTATGGAAAACAAGAGCGACATGATATTCGGGGTGCATCCCGTGTTGGAGTTGATCCGTTCACAGAAGGAGATAGAAAAGGTGTTTATCCAGGCTGGGGCTCGCACGCCTGAGCTCTCAGAGATTGCCCATCACTGTCGTGCCAGTCAGGTCCCAGTGCAGTTTGTCCCGGTGGAGAAACTCAACCGGCTCACCAGGAAGAACCACCAAGGGGTGATTGCCTTCATCTGTCCCATTGAATACCAGTCGCTCGAAAAGGTCGTCCCGATGGTATATGAGCAGGGGAGGGATCCCTTTGTGTTGCTGCTCGACCGTGTCACTGACGTTCGCAACTTCGGTGCCATAGCCCGCACTGCTTATGCAGCTGGCGTTGATGCCATCGTGATTCCTGCCCGTGGCTCTGCCTTGGTGAATGGCGATGCCATGAAGACCTCGGCCGGTGCCTTGTCATTGATTAATGTGTGTCGTGTGGAAAACCTCAAAGATGCAGTCGATTTCCTCAAGGCTTCTGGCCTCCAGATTGTGGGCTTCACCGAGAAGTCCCGCACCAGTCTCTGGTCGGCTGACCTCACCGGCCCCCTCTGTGTGGTGATGGGTTCGGAGGAGGATGGCATCAATTCGATGTTGATAACTCGCCTCGACCAGCACCTGATGATACCCATGCCGGGCGACATCGATTCCCTTAATGTATCAGTGGCTACTGGCATCGCCTGCTTCGAGGTGGTGCGCCAAAGAAGCTGTTGATATCCTGTTCATTTCCGGTTGATAAGTTTTCCTCCGCCTCCACCGGGGGAGAGATTTATTTAATTATTTTTGACGCTTAAAATTGACTTAAATTTATTTATTAAATCTTTTTTAAGATATGAACAGAAAAACTTTATCGCTACTCTTGCTGATTGCACTGCTGCCCCCCTTGTCGATGGTGGGGCAGGTGTTCTCGACAGCACCAGCCAAGGCACCAGCACCGATGCGTGCCGGATGCGTTGCCCCATCCAATGTACAAGTGACTCCTGGGCCTACCGTGGCCATCGTCAACTGGGAGTCGGATCAAACGATGTTTAACCTTAGGTATGCCGAAGCAGGCAATATCCTGAACTTTGGTTTCGAAGACGGAACCTTCGGCGAATGGACGACTATCGACAACGATGGTGACGGCTTCGACTGGATGGTCAACAACCAGTTTGGCTCCCATTCGGGATCGTACATCGCCGTGTCTGCCTCCTATGACAATGATTCAGAAGAAGCGCTCTTGCCTGACAATTACTTGGTTTCGCCTCGGATTGAGTTGGGTGGGAGCATCAGTTTCTGGGCATGTGCTCAAGACGCCTCTTGGGCAGAAGAACATTTCGGTGTGGCGGTCTCTACCACGACCAATAACGCCTCTGCTTTCACCACGATTGCCGAATGGGACATGTCGGCAAAAAGTGCAGGCAATCCTACCAAGTTCACTCGCGGTGGCAACCGGGCTCAAGGAACATGGTACAAGTATTCTGTCGATTTGAGTGCCTATGCCGGTCAAGTGGGTTATGTGGCGATCCGCCATTTCGATTGCTCCGATTGGTTCTATCTCGACGTGGATGACATCTCCATTAACCTTCCTGGTGAACTGAAATGGAACACCGTCGAAGGCATCACGGAAACCACCTATACTATCCCCAACCTCATGCCTGAATCCGTCTATGTCGTGCAGGTGACTCCTGCCTGTGACGAACAATGGAGCGATATGGTCCAGTTCACCACCATCGAAGCTTGCCCAGCTCCTACGGATCTCACCGCATATAATGTCATGCCTACCTCCGCCACCCTTACATGGTCGGGATGGTTAGAATACTATGAACTACAATATGCTGTCATTCCAGAAGGAAAGAACCGTAACCGTCAATGGCTGAGATCCGGTAAGATGGCCGACGGAGAGACACTTCGTGACCGTCTCACGGGATGGCTGTATTACGATAATGGTGCCTATGCCACTTCGATCGGTGCCGGAGGTTCGGTGTATTGGGGCTCAATGTTCCCTGCAGCGATGCTTGAACCTTATGCGGGCAATAGTCTCACCAAGGTGAGCCTCCACACTTCTTATGAAGGCGTTGCGACATTGAATGTTTATCTTGGAGGAAACCAGCCTTCTGGTACCCCTGTAATCTCACAGGATTTCAACATGATGGGCGATGGCGATTTTATGGAGATTGTTCTGGATGAGCCCCTTACCATCGATGGAACTCAGAACCTTTGGGTTACATTCTTCCAAGAAGGTATTACTTATCCTATCGATGCCTGCACCGACACGGGTGATGCCAACAACCGTTGGGTGAGCATCAATGGTTCGCAATGGATGGATTTGGCCACAGCGGGCCTGTCTGGCTATGGCTGGATGATTAGGGCTTGCATCGAGGCGGACTTCGATCCTTCTACCCTGGATTGGGTCACCATTCCTCGTGCCATGCCCCCGTATGAACTTACCGATCTTACCCCGGGCACCCGTTATGCTGCTCAAGTGCGTTCCGCTTGCGGCAACGACGAGACAAGTAGCACCATCTTCGTCACCCCCGAGGCCTGCGGAGCCCCGACGAACCTCACGGCTGTTGAGATCATGCCCACCCAAGTGACGCTGAGCTGGATTGGCTATCAAGAAAACTATAACGTCAAATACCGTATTCCCGGCGAAGAGGTGACCACCTTCTTCGAGGACTTCGAGAATGGGATTGGTGACTGGACCATCATCGATGCTGATGGTGATGGATTCAACTGGATGAGCAACTTGGACATGGGCGCTGCGCTGAATGCGCATTCTGGTTCAGGTGTCGCCTACTCGCAAAGCTATTCCGACGACGATGAACCGCTTACTCCTGACAACTGGCTGATCTCGCCTAGGGTAGAACTGGGTGGCATCGTCAAGTTCTGGGCTTGCGGCCAAGATCCCGCCTACTGCGAAGAGAACTTCGCTATCTATGTCTCCACCACGGGCACCAACCCTTCCAATTTCACCCAAATCTCCGAGGAGTTCACTGCTACGGGTGAGTATCTCCAATATTCCGCCGACTTGAGTGCCTATAGTGGAATGGGCTATGTGGCCATTCGCCACTTCAACTGCACCGACATGTTCTATCTCAATATCGATGACTTTGGCATCTATACAGGTGAGATCAGTGGTGGCACCGATTGGTATGTCCTAGAGGATATGCTCGTTGATAATGATCATCACTTCACGCTCGAAGGACTCGAGACGGAATCAACCTATGAGGTGATGGTTCAAGGCAACTGCACCAAGTATGAGACGACCCCGTGGTCTGAATCCCTCTTCTTTACCACGCTGTCCTCTTGCGAACGGCCGACCATCGTTGCTGTGAACGAAGTCAGCGCTGAACAAGCCACCGTTGTATGGACTGGCTACCACGATGCCTACAACCTCCGCTATCGTTCGGTGGAACTCGATTACACCGCCGACTTCAGCAACGGCATCCCCGAGGGCTGGACCACCTTTGACGAGGATGGCGACGGCTATAATTGGATTGGTGAAGCTGGCTTTGTCTATTCAGAGAGTTATAACAATGACTATGGTGAATTGTTCCCCGACAACTGGTTGGTGACCTCGCAAATCAACATGGGTGGATTTGTGGAGATCGTTGCCGCTGCATTGGATCCCGATTGGCCTGATGAGCATTTTGCCATCTATTATTCACTCAATAGTACCAACCCATCGACCTTCGTCCAGATCTCTGATGAGTTCGTGGCTACGGGTGAAGGCGCATACTACACCATCGACCTCAGCGAATACTCGGGTACGGGATATCTCGCCATCCGTCACTTCAACTGCACCGACCAGTTCGCCCTTGCCATTGCTGCGTTTGATGTCTTTACTGGTAGCGCTTGGACCACCGTCTCCAATGTCACTAGTCCCTATGTCATTGACGGCTTGACCGAGGAAAGCATCTTCGAAGTCACCGCTCAGGGCATCTGCTCACCGACGGAGACCTCTGACTGGGCTGACTCCTACTATTTCATGACCCCGGCTTCCTGCTTGATGCCGACTGATGTGGAAGTTGACGATATCACTGCCAACAGCGTCAGCGTTAGCTGGACGGGCGACCAAGAGACATACAACATTCAATACCGCATTCCCGGTGAGGAAGTGGTGAGCTTTTTCGATGACTTTGAGGATGGCTTAGGCAACTGGACCATCATCGACGCCGATGGCGATGGATATGTGTGGTCGGAGAGCTCTGATTTTGAAGCTCACGGTGGCGTTGGCGTGGCCTACTCCGCCAGCTATATCAACAACTTGGGAGCCCTTACACCTGACAACTGGCTCGTCACGCCTCAAGTGCAATTGGGAGGCACGGTCAAGTTCTGGGCTAAGGGCCAAGATCCCAGTTATGCCGCAGAACATTTCGCCGTTTATGTCTCCACAACTGGAAACAACATTGCGAATTTTGAGCAGGTGTCGAACGAGTTTGTGGCTACCGGATCCTATGTCCAATACTCTGTTGACCTGACTGGCTACAGCGGCATGGGTTATGTCGCCATCCGTCACTTCAACTGCACCGACATGTTCTACCTCGACCTTGACGACTTTGGCATTTATACCGGAGAGGTTGTCGGTGGTACCGATTGGGTTGTCATCGAGGGTGTCCAAGACAATCCTTATGTGATCGAAGGACTGGATTCTGAAACCAACTATGAGCTTCAGGTGCAAGGCGTTTGTGAAGACGGCGTTTCTTATTGGTCCGATGTCGTGACCTTCACCACAGAGCCTTCTTGCTTGGCACCTACCAGTGTCCATTTCTCCGACATCACCTATAACTCTGCCGTGGTGTCGTGGATTGATGGCAATGGAGCTGCCAGCTGGCAAATCGAGGTCATCGACTACGCTGTATATGGCACGACCGCTCCCGGCACCGTTACTCCGATTACCGTGACGGAGAATCCATATACCATCACCGATCTTGAGCCAAATAATAGCTATGTTGTTTACGTCTATGCCAACTGCGAGGCAGGGGAGGTGAGTGCACCTTCTGCGTTAGCCTATTTCACTACGACGAAATCGCCTTGTACAGCACCTACCGGTCTCACGGCCGACAATGTCGGTGCCAATACTGCCGACATCACTTGGACCTTTGCCGACGATGTCACTCAATGGGAAATTGCCTATGGCACGGAAGAAGAGGTGATCATCGAAGAAGGCGGCAGCTATTATCTTAACGAAGAGGCTCTTGCCCCGATTGCCGTGAACACTCCTTCCTATCTCTTGGAAGGCCTGGCACCGGCCACCAGCTATTATGTGTTCGTTCGCTCGGTATGTGGCGACTATCCGCCTAGCGCTTGGATCGACGCTTACACCTCTTTTGTTACCGAGGAATGCCCTGCTGTCGATGATCTGAACGTTGCTGATATCACCCACAACTCAGCCGCCTTCAGCTGGGTGGGTGAGCATGAAGCTTACGAACTGGAATACACCAAGGCCCCGACCTACTTTGATTTTGAAGACGGATCGCTGATGGGTTGGACCACTATCGACAGCGATGGTGATGGTAACGACTGGTACCTGGTTTACAATTCCCAAATTGTCGGTCATGAAGAGTCAATGGGCTTTGTGTCTTCTGCCAGTTACAGTGGTGTGGCGCTTACCCCTGACAACTATCTGGTTTCTCCTCAGATGACCTTGGGTGGCAGCTTCAGCTTCTACGCCAATGCTCAGGATGCCGATTGGCCAGAAGAACATTTCGGAGTGGCTGTCTCCACCAATGGCAATACTTCAGCAGCTGACTTCACCACTATCGCTGAATGGGATATGACGGCTAAAGCTGTTGGTGCTTGGTATCTCTTTACCGTGGATTTGAGCGCATACGAAGGAGAAAGAGGTTATGTTGCTATCCGCCACTTTGATTGCTCCGACTGGTTCCGCCTCAATGTTGATGATATCTCCTTTGTTTATGGTGATGCTGAGCCAATGGCAGTCAACTGGATTAGCGTTGACGAGGTCAGTAGTCCATACACCCTTGAGGGCCTGGAGGCCAACACCGACTATTTGGTTCGCGTCCGTGGCGTCTGCGGTGGCTTTGGCGGTGAGTGGGCTACGGCTTCCTTTACGACCTTAGAGGCTCCCACCGATGTTGAACAGGAGCTGACGCTCTCTGTGGGTTGGGGTTGGTTCTCGAGCTACATCGAGTATCCTGCCGATGCCTTGACCATCATGGAAGAGGGCATAGCAGCCGGCTCTGAATCGGGCTTGATCAAGTCGCAGACGCAGGCGGTGACGCTGAACGAAGGTGAATGGGGCGGTACGCTTACCGAGCTCCACAACGAGAGCATGTACCTTATCCTGAGCGAGGGAGGCGAGGTGACGCTCAGCGGACCTTTGGCCGATCCTACGGAACACCCGATCAGCATCTCCGGAGGCTGGAACTGGATTGGCTACATTTCGGCCAACGCGATGCCGGTGAGCGAGGCCTTGGCTTCGATTACGCCTGCCGAGAACGACCAGATCAAGACCCAGGGTGCGTATTCCTCATACGATAGCGAGGATGGTTGGAACGGTGCCTTGTCGGTGTTGGAGCCTGGCAAGGGCTACCTGTACCTGCACAACGGCGGCGGAGCTGAGCTGGTGTATCCATCATCGAGCAAGGGCGGCGTAGTCGTTCCTGAGCTGGAGAGCTACTGGAAGGCCGACCACCATGCCTATCCGACGAACCTGACGATGATGGTGACGCTGGAGGAGAACCAGATCGCCATGCGCAAGGGCAGCCATGAGATCGGCGCGTTTGTGAACGGGGAATGCCGCGGCAGCGCCCGCCTGCAAGAGGTGAACGGCCGCTACATTGCGTTCCTGACGGTGAGCGGCGAGGACGGCGAGGAAGTGGTGTTCCGCCTGTACGACGTGACGACGGGCACGGAATACGCAAAGGTGGCCGAAGAACGTATCAGCTACCAGTCTGACGCTGTTTACGGCACGATGAAAGAGCCGATGCGCATGCACTTCAATATGACGGGTGTCGGTGAGAACGACGACATGCTGAGTCTCTACCCGAACCCGACGAAGGACAAGGTTCTGGTCTCTGGTACCGCCATCCAGATGATCCGTGTTTACAATACCATGGGTCAGCTGATTCATGCTGAGGACTGCGGCAATGCTGAGCAGGTTGAACTCAACCTGAACGGTTTCAGCTATGGTGTTTACACCATTTCGGTGTTGACATCCAATGGCTTGACCATCAATAAGATGGTTGTGAAGGAATAACCTCATTCCTCAACTTCTGGTGAATATCCCAGGGTGCAAAATGCACCCTGGGATATTCTTTTTTCATTAAATTAATTAACCAAAATATTATTAAAATAGTTAGAAATGTATTAAAATTATTTATAATAATATTTTCTTGTTATTCTCAATCCAATTCTTATTTTTGTTTCCACTTTAAGCAAAATACACGTTTAACTATTTTAATACTATTTTGTTATGAACAGGAAACCTTTACTTCTTTTATTGCTGATGGCGCTATTGCTGCCTTCGGTGATGCGTGCGCAAAACGCACAGGTCGTAGTAGGGGATGGGACAGCGACTACAAGCAATATTCCCATCTGTATCTATTACAATTATTCGTTCTCTCAAATGATTTATACTGCCGAACAAATCAATGAGAATTGCAATTATGTTGGCGCAATTGAGAGTATCAGTTTTTATTATGCTTCTTCTACGGAAAAGACCTTCCCCGTGACGGTCTTCATGAAAACCACGGAGAAGAGTGAGTTTGAAAGCGAGACCGATTGGGAAACGCTTGCTGAATCGGACATCGTCTATGAAGGTGACATGACGGTTTCCACCCCTGGTTGGGTGGAGATTCCCTTGAACACCGCCTTTAATTATGATGGCACAAGCAATCTCTTGATTGCAATCAACAAAGGCTATTACTCGAATTGGGCCAGTGCTTCATGGCAATATACTGGAGTTCTTGCCAATCAGACCTTGTATGCCAGAAACGATGGCAGCGCTTATGATCCCTATGCTCCTTCAACAGGAACCAGGGCTCTTCAGATGGCCAACATCATGTTTGGCATGACGATTGACTATCCTGCACCTTCTGGGTTGACCAATACCAACGTGAGCCCAACCACCACTACCATTTCATGGACTGCTCCTCAATCGAACAGTGCAGTGACAGGTTACACCTACCAGTACAAAAAGAGCACCGATGAGGAATGGTCAGCTGAAGTCAACGTCTCAGGTATTACGGTGACCCTTAACACCTTGGATGCTTCCACCACTTACAACTTCAGAGTGATGGCCAAGTATGGAAGCAATGAGAGCTGCTATGCAGAAATTGAGTTCACCACCATCGATCCCTGCTCGGCCCCAACCGACCTTGAGATTACCGATATCACTCACAATTCAGCCAATCTCAGCTGGACTCCTGGTTATGACGAGACCTCTTGGGTCGTGAACTACAAGAAGTCATCGGATACAGAGTATATGACCATCGACGTGACCGGAACCCCTGCCATTACTCTTACCGATCTTGAGAACTATACCTATTATAATGTAGTCATTTCTGTCGCCTGTGATCCGTTCAAGACCCTCACTGGTAACTTCAGGACATTAAATATCAATGCTGCACCTACCGACTTGGTCGTCAGCAACCTTTCTCAAACTTCGGCTACCCTTAGCTGGACGCCTGGTAATCCACTGCAAACACAATGGACCGTGGCTTTCCGTGTGGGTACTACCGACGAATGGACAACGATGACCGTGACGGGCAATCCCACCGCATCACTCACGGGCCTGACTTCAGGAACAACCTATAACGTCCGTGTTTATGTAAGTGAGGATTATCTGCTGACGGGCAGTTTCACCACCTTGTTCGGCATTCCTTTGGTGGAGACATTTGATGCAACGACCATTCCTAGTGGATGGAGGAACTCCAACCTTTTGTTGGATGACGTGATGAACGGCACTGCATGGACGGCCAGCTCAGGCGGATGGTATTATAACACTTCCAACGGAGTCTTTGACGGTTCGAACCATGCTCGTGTGAATATCTTCGGAACCTCCTGCCGCTATTGGTTGGTTACCCCTGCGGTATTGATGGAAAATAACGTTCAGCTTAGCTTTGACGTTGCCTATACCGCTTATAGTGGCACCATGGCTAATCCTGCCACTACAGGTACTGATGACAAATTCGTCATCTTGGTTACTACCGACAACTGTGCCACATGGACGATCCTCCGTCAGTATGACAATGCTGGCTCTGCCTATGTGTTGAATGACCTTACTCCCGCTGGATCCTTGGTGTCTTTCGACCTGAGTAGCTATGCCGGACAAAATGTCGCCGTGGCCTTCTATGCCGAGTCAACCCTGTCCAATGCTGACAACAATCTCCATGTGGACAATGTGAGCATTGACTATATCCCGACTTGCCCGAAGCCATTGCATTTAGCAGTGAACTATACCGGTGGTACCACCGCCGAACTCAGCTGGGAATCGGATGCCACCCAATGGAATCTCGATGTCAATGGCACACTGAGAACAATATCAACCAATCCTTACACACTTTCCAACCTTGAGTTGGGCACTGCCTACGAGGTGAAGGTGCAAGCCAAGTGCGGCAGTAGCGATACTAGTGACTGGTCCAACACTGTCAGTTTCACTACCGACCTCTGCATGCCTGAGAACATGTGTGAACTCACCTTTGTGCTCACTGATAGTTATGGTGACGGTTGGAATGGCGCAGCCATCCAGGTGGTGGATGTTGAAACCAATGTCGTTATTGCTGAGATGGCAAACGAAAACCTCGATGGAGTTACTGGTTCGGAAGTGAATACGAAGACCCTTGCCGTTTGTGACGGACGTGCCGTTAACTTCGTGTGGAAGGCTGGAAGCTACGATAATGAAGCCTCATACGTCGTTTACGATGTCAATGAAGATGAAATCCTCAGCGGTAGCGGTGCCATGGCGGAACCTGTTGCCTATACCATGAGCTGCGCTGTCAGTACTTGTAAGAAACCTACCAACTTGGCCGCTTCCAACATCGGTCCACGCAGCGCTGATCTGAGCTGGACCGAGAACGGTGATGCCACAGCTTGGCAAATCTGCATCAACGGTGATGAGAAAAACCCAGTCAATGTTACTGCCAATCCTTACACCCTCACCGGCTTGGAGCCAGAGTCCCCTTATACCATCAAGGTGCGCGCCAACTGCGGTGACGAACAAAGCAGTTGGAGCTCAGAGATCACCTTCAATACCATCGAAGCTTGCCCAGCTCCTACGGATTTGGAAATCACTCAACTTAGACCAACTAGTGCCACCCTCGCTTGGGAAGGCAATGCAGAAACCTACACCATTCGCTATAGGACTGCTCATGGTTTCAGCTATGACTTCGAATCAGCAGAACCTTGGGTGGTTGACGATTTCGCTCCATGTACCACCTACGATGGCGATGGACTTAATACCTACGGTATCGATGGAGTTGCTATGACCAATGCTAATTATGTGGGTTCGGTAATCGCTTTCCAAAATGGTTTGACCACGAATGTCACTGCTCATGGCGGCAATGCCTGCGGTGGTTTCTTTAATTCAATTCCAAGCGGTGACGTTACTGCCAATGATGACTGGTTCATCTTGCCAGAACTTACCATTGGGAATAGTTTTGTGTTTTCATTCTGGGCTAGAGAGTTTGTCTCTACCTATGGCGCTGAAACGATGAATGTTGGTGTTTATGGTGCCACTGATGGAACTTTCTCTACTGTTCTTGCAGAAAATGTCTCAGTTGCATCCACTACCTGGACTGAATATAGTTATGACCTTTCCGAATTCGAAGGCCAAACTATTCGCTTGGCCATTAATTGTGTCTCGGCAGATGTCTTCGCACTCTTCTTTGACGATATCTATGTGGGTAACCCCAATGACGACTCTTGGGATGTGACCATTGCTGGTGTTAGCTCACCTTACAATATCGAAGGCTTATCAGAGGAAACCTTCTATGAAGTACAGGTTCAGGCTGATTGCGGCACTGACGGCGTGAGTGGTTGGTCCTCGATCTTGAACTTCACCACTCCTACTTCTTGCCAGACTCCTACTGCATTGGCAGTGGATGACATTAACAGCTATTCAGCTATGGTTAGTTGGACGGGTTACCAAGATAATTATAATGTCCGTTACAGGAAGGCAGCGACTGTTGAGAAATACTACTTTGATGATTTCGAGAACGGCCTTGATAATTGGACCATCTATACGGAGGGCGAAGCTCCTAACACTGATGGTTGGTATGTCATGACCCCTGCTGGAACTTTGAGTGCTGAAGCCATCAGCGGTTCTTATGTGGCTAGCGCATGGAGTTGGAGTTCCTCTGCTTACGATGCTGACAACTGGCTCGTCACTCCTCAACTTGATCTGCAAGGAACCCTGAAGTTCTGGGTGAATACTTCGGCTAATTATCCTGATAGCTATGCTGTGTTGCTCTCTACTGGAGGCAATACCATTGATGACTTCACCATTACCTTACAAGAAATGGCTGCCGCTGCTGGTGGATGGAATGAAGTTAGCATCGATCTTAGCGCATATGCTGGGCAACAAGGCTATATCGCCATCCATCATGTGAGCTACGACATGAACTACCTTCTGATCGATGACTTCGGCCTCTTTGGAAACGATATTCCTGCCGGTGAATGGGAACTCATCGAAGATACAGAGGATAACCCATTCCTCCTCGAAAACTTGGATTCCAATACGCTATACGAAGTGCAGGTCCAAGGCAATTGCTCTAAGAATGAACAAACCGAATGGACCGAAAGCTTGTATTTCACTACGACCTATCCTTGCGCAGTATTTCCTCTTGTGAATGATCCCGAAGATGGTGACGTCACCGCTACCACTGCATACATCACTTGGACGGAACAAGACGTTGCTACCTCTTGGGAAGTGGTCTATGCTCCATATGACGAGTTGATTGATGATGAAGGCTATATCATTTCTGAGGCGTTCAATGCTTTAGTGCCTATTGCAGTAGAGGAAA
>JAEEGK010016335.1_pt1 | contig 16336 bp, 10 predicted proteins | sample 8958771 | NCBI WGS metagenome assembly JAEEGK01 (sample SAMN16246547, study PRJNA631951) | gut metagenome | biome: gut microbiome; feature: rumen; material: SC-attached | host: Bos | place: Iran: Karaj | collected 2018-10 | reverse complement strand
TATTGATAGGAGTAGATATTCGACTATTCCATATTGGTGTACCTATAATAATATGATTATAACTACTTATATCACTGTTAAAGTCTAATAGTTTTGATTTATAATTAATACTTGCTAGAAAACCACCTTTCATAATACTTCCAAATTTACTTGTAGGAAATGGTTTCTTTAATAATACTTTTCTTACATCAATTCCCTTACTCATTAGATAGTTAGCTACCTTATCACCATTACCACTTAAACTATAATAAATAAAAATCTTTTTCATAAATACCTCTATAATTATTTTAACATAAAAAAATAGTCTTTCGACTATTTTACTTTTCCCCATCTACTAAATGGAAACAATATTGTTTTAATAACCTTTCCTCTTATTTGATAATCTTTAATAAAGCCAATTATTCTTGAATCCTTAGAATTATTTCTGTTATCACCTAAAACAAAATATTCATTAATAGGTACATTATCAGTTCCTAATTCTAATAATTCAAAATTATGTGTTACATCATGTTCAAAAGGTTCCTCTACTTCTTTATCATTAACATATAATTTATCATCAACATATTTTATACGATCCCCAGGAAGTCCAATAACTCTTTTAACAATAACATCTTCTTCTGTATCAATTACAACAATATCAAAACGATCTATACTCTTTTTACCTATTTCATTTAAAAGCATAATATCACCGTTTTTTAGTGTTGGATTCATACTATCACCATCTACTCTAATTGGTGAAATAATATAATGTTTAAATAATAACACTAATATAATTATTAACGCATAACTTAATATTTCTTTAACTACTTTATTCATATTCTTCTACCAAAAAAGATAAGGAAAGGTCTCCTTATCTTTATGCTCTTTCTTCTATTTTGTATTGACCTTTTAAGTTTCTTAAGAATGTTAACTTAGCACGTCTAGCTTTACCATTACGTAAAACTTTAATAGCAGCAATCTTAGGTGAATGAACTGGGAAAATTCTTTCTACTCCAACACCATAAGATATTTTTCTAACAGTAAATGTTTCATTTAATCCAGAACCTTTTCTTGACATTACTACACCTTCAAAAGCTTGGATACGTTCACGTTTACCTTCGATAATTTTAACATCAACTCTAACTAAATCACCAACTCTGAATTCTGGAACACTAGGATTTAATTGAGTTTTTTCAATCTTATCAATTACGTTCATTATAATCTCTCCTTTTCTAAAATCAATAATCATATTTATAAACTCAATGAAAAGTTTCTATAATAAACAGCGGATTACTCATAAAATTATATCATAATTCTAGAAAAATGCAACTATTATTTAACGTAATTAATTATTTATTTGATAATACTCTAACGTTTCAGGATTAAAGAATATTTCTTTAGTTTCTAAATCATTATTAAAGAATAAATGGAATCCATTCTTATCTAGAGTATCATAATAACTACGATAGTTATCATAATTATATCCATCAAGAGGTATTTCTTTAATTACTTCATCAGATTGATTAATAATTAATAATTTATCTTCAGTTTTAGCAATAATGTAACCATAAACAAAATCATAGATTTCATCATAAGTCTTACTACTAAGTATTAATTCATCATTAATATTTTTAACCATAAATACTTTTTTATCTAAAGTATAAATTAACTTCTTATTAATGAAAGTAAATAATTGAGCTTCATTAGCTGTTATTTCATGTAAGTCAGATGTATAAATATGACTTACTTTATCAAGGGTATCATATGTAGTGAAATAATAATCATTTTCTTGTTCAACATAATTTATTTCAATACGGAATGATTCAACTAAAACTTTTTTAGTATTTAGATCATATAAATAGTATTTATCATTATCAAACAGTAATAATTGATTATTAACAACACAATCACTTGATGTTCGATCAATAAAATACTTATCATTTTCAAAGAAATAATTCTCATGGTTTAATGAATAATATATTTCATTATCCCCATTATTAAAGATTAAACCATAGAGTGTATTGTTATGTACTAAAAACTCTGATTCATCTAAATCATAATTCTTAGGAATATCAAAGACTGTTCCACCTATTAGACTATAAATCATATATTTACCGTCATCCATAAGTGCATAATTATCATTACCATGGATAAATAAACATTCATCAGTTTGACAATAATATTCATGGTAAACATCATTAGTACTAGCTTCGGTACTTAAAATATCACTACCATAAATTTTAATAGACTTATCTGTTTCTTCGTTTAAACTCCAACCTTGTTCCATAATGATTGGTTCAACACTATTATTAGATTCATATTTTTTATTTTTATCTATAATAGCTGCTGTTAGTAATATACCAAAAACAAATACTAATAAAAGTGGCATATAATACTTATTAAGAAACAACTGTATTTTATTCTTTTTACTTTTCCTTCCCATAATTTTTCCCTTTCATATTAAATAAATCCCAGATACTACCTTTAGGTAATCTTATGAATGTCATTACTTTCTTAGTTACAGGGTGTGTAAATGATAACTTATAGGCACATAAACCTAATTCATTATATTCATCATTTCCATATCGTTTATCACCTATTAAAGGATAACCACGACTTGAGAATTGAACTCTTATTTGATGATGTCTTCCAGTTTCTAGGTGAACATTAACAAGTGATAAATCCTTTTTATCATTATATTCCAATAGTTCATATGATAATTTAGCTAATTTACCACTTTTATCAACAACAGTACTAAAGTCATCTTTCTTTAAGAGATAATCTTCATATTCTCCCCTATTATTTATTTTACCATGAATTATTGCAAAATAATCTTTTTTTAATCGATTATTACGAATTTCTTCTGATAAACGACTAGCTGCTTTACTCGTTTTAGCAAAAACCATAACACCACTAGTTACTCTATCGAGTCTATGAACAAGACCTAAGTAAACATTACCAGGTTTATGATATTTCTCTTTAATATATTCTTTTATTATTGTTAGCATATCCAAATCCCCTGTAATATCACTTTGACTTAAAATGTTAACAGGTTTAAAAACAACAATAATATGATTATCTTCATATAATATTTCTAAATTAGACATATTCAACTCTTCCATAAATACCACAAGGTAATATTAAATTATTATTCTTAATTGGTAATCCTATTTCATCACAACTAATGATACCGACACCATCTTTATTAATTGTCAACTTAAGTAAATTCTCAAGTAAACTTGGAGATAGGCCTGAGTATGCATTGACAAGTACAAATAAAGGATTATCAGATAATATTTCTTTGCATAAATTTAATAGTTTAAATAAGTCTTTTTCAATATCCCATACTTCGCCATTTGCACCACGTCCATAAGCAGGAGGATCCATAATAATAGCATCATATTTATTACCACGACGTATTTCACGACTAACAAACTTTATAACATCATCAACAATATATCTAACTTTTGTTTCATCAAGATTATTCGATTTAACATTTTCTTTCGCCCAATCAACCATGCCACGACTTGAATCAACATGTGTTACATGAGCACCAGCAGACATACAAGCAACAGTTGCCCCACCAGTATAAGCAAATAAATTTAATACTTTAACTTCACGATGACAATTCTTAATCTTATCCATCATAAAATTCCAATTATAAGCTTGTTCAGGAAATAATCCCGTATGTTTAAATCCCATTAATTTAATATTAAATGTTAAATCATGGTATCTAATTTGCCAACTATCTGGTAAATTCTTTTTATTTTCCCAGTGACCTCCACCCTTGTTACTACGATAATATACACTATGAATTTTATCACGATAGTCTCTCTCTAAATCACCACTATCCCATATGATTTGTGGATCTGGTCTTAGTAAATAATATTTATCCCATCTTTCAAGTTTCATACCATTACTACTATCTATAATTTCAAAATCTTTATAATCATTTGTTAGTTTCATATTATCACCTAATTATAGTATATCATAAAATATAAAAAACTACTTTATATGTAAATAACAAAGTGTAAAATTACACTATATATATTGATACTATTTTTTATCAATGATAAAATTGAATTATGATAGGAAAGGAGAAAAAATATGGCAGATATGACAGGCTTTAATCCTGATGTAGCTAAACAAGAATTAGAAGCATTTAAAGAATATGGGACAGTAGTTTCAAAAAAAACCCATAATGTATACTATAATTTTTTAAAAGCTTTACAAGATAATTGGTGTTCACCAAAGGCACGTGAATTCTCAATAGATTATCTTTTAAAATTACATGCTTTTGGTGATAATATAGAAACTTTATATTCACAAATATATAGAAGTGCTGTAGATGCTTATAATATTATTGCTAGAGCTAATGGATGGGCTGCTATGAGTTTAGAAGCACAAAATGAATGGAATAATTCTTATAATGAAGCTATGGGCGGTGAAGTATTAAGAGAAGCAAATGAAACTGGTGTAGTTGGTATGAACGTTGCTAACGTTCAATTAGCAAGAGGCGTTTATCTTGATGAAATGAAAGCAGTAATTCAACTTATGAACGACACACCTATGAATATTGCTTTCTATGATCCTGAAGGTGCTCAACAAGCTGCATATAAGAATGAAATACAAACTAGAGTTACTGATATGAACGAAAAAATAGATGAAGCAATGGCAGCATTAAGTAGTGCAATGGAAACAGAAGAAAATACTATTTTAATTGCAAAAGATTCTGCAGCCGGAACAATGGCCGCATAAGAAACAAGATGAAAATCTTGTTTTTTTATTACAATAAAAGAGACTAGGATTCTAGTCTCTTTTTGTTTTTAAAAATGTTTTTGATAAATTCTGATTGTGTGATGAATAGAACGTTAACTAATACTAGGATAATTCCAACAATAATTAGTTTTGCTCTACTTCCTGTTATTGGAACTTCAATTGGAGCTTCAGAGAATTCAACTTGAACTAAATGATCTTCTTTAACATTCTTAAAGTTATCAATTACTAGTTTATCTCTTTCAATAAGTTCAATCTCTCTTCCATCAATGATTACTCTTTCAATTTCATAACCATCATCTGGCGTGATAACAATATTATCAGGAGTTGAATCTTCTCCATAAGGAACTTCTTCATCACCAGTTATATCGCCATTACCACCAATAACTTCGGTATCAATATCATATTTTAATTTTTCATAAGTATATATTAATACTTGTGGTTCTAATGTGAATTCAACATCTTCTTTTGAAGGTCTATCAATAATTTGATAACCTTCTTTTTCATGTGGTTCACTATGATATTTTTCATGGATTTGACCATTTGCTTCATCGTCATCAAATAATCTATCAGTTGTTCCATGAACATAATGATGAACAATAATATTTCCAGGTAAATTAATATCAGTTTCTTTTGTTGCAGTTACTAAATCAGTCTTATCAGAAAGAACTGTTTTAGCTTCTACATTATTAGACATTATCTTACGATCAATATTAATATCTAAGTAAACTACTTTAATCTTTTTATTTACTTCAATAGTATCATTCTTACCATTATATGTATCTATATCATTCCAATTAACTTTCCATACAATCTTATATGATCCATCATACTCTCCACCATCAAGATTAGATTTATTGGTATTAATTCGATATGGAAGAGTATCAGTAATTGTTATTTCACCATTACCACGATAATCAACTATATGTCCTTCATAATGAATATCATATTCTACTTCTTGATAGATATCAGTTATTTCATCAGGACCTGTTTTAGTTAATGTTGTATTAAGTTTACTATCTTTCTTTCGATAAATGAAATCAAGAGTTGTATCTTGTGATATGTTCTCTGTTACTGTTCCAGTGTTATTTGGAATAACAGTTCCATTCTTTTTAACTTCAATGAAGTCATATTCATCAAGATTACATTTTTCTTTAGTATAACTTGTACCTTCATCAACAAATTCTGTTGTTGTAGGACATAATTCTTGAGTTGTTCCTTCTTTATAATGATGAACAACTAATTCAAATGGTTCGATTGTTGTATCAACATAATTTTCTTCTCTATCGAATACTTTAGCTGTTTCTACATAAGCTGATACCCTGTTAGTTATTACTTCTACTGTTTCAGGTACACCAGTATAGTAAATAGTGAATTCAATTGATATATCTTTTACAGCAGTATTATTTGTAGTACCATTAGTACTTATATCATCCCATGGAACTACCCAAGTAATAGTTGCATTATTTTCATTATAAGTTCCACCATTTAAATTAGATCTTGCAGTATCGATTGGATATTCTAATTTATCTGTAATAGTAATTGTTGCATTACCACGATAATCTTTTAAAGTTACTTTATCAGTTATCTTATAATTAAAGGCTGCACTTCTTGAATGAAGTAACTCAGGACCAGTTTTCTTAACATCTTGTGTTATTTCAGTTAATTCATAATAGAAATTAATTGTTGTATCATCTTTTATTGTTCCATTTACTTTACCAAGTGGATCATTAATAGAACTATCACTATCAGTAGACTCTACATAAGCATAAATATATTCACCTAATAAGCTATCATCACATTTGTTCTTTTCATAATTTGTATTATATGGAAGAACTTCTGTTTCAGTAGCACAAATAGGTTCTGTAGTTCCTTTTTTATAATGATTAACAACTAAATCTAATTGTTTCTTATAACGATAAACAATATTAACATCATCTTCAAATTTACCAGATACTTTATCATCATTAATAATTGATTCTGGATCACTTGATGTTACATCTACAAATTCATATTTTGGAATATCTTTCTTATGTTCTTCGTAGTCTGATCTATAAGGAACTTCTCTTGTTTCTTCACTTAATACTTCATTTGTATCTTCATCAATATGTTTAATATTAATAGTTACATATTTTTTATAGAAGAATGTAATCTCAGTATCATTAGTTATTGTACCAGATACATTATCATTTGTTTTATTTGCGTTTTCATCACTTACATATAAATGATCAAATTGATAATGATCTTTAGTAATTGTACCCTCTTCATATGTCGAACCATAAATCTTAGCTTCAGCTTTCTCAGGAATTAATTTTTCATTAGTATCAACATCTAAATGATTAACTACTAAATTGTAATTTCGATAATTGTAATAGTAATACAATGTTACATCACTAGTTAATATTCCTGATGCCTCAGCATCTATTGGATTATTACTTGAGTCTCTTGTTTGAATAGCTTTTAATAAGTAATTAGATCCAAGAGTTTGACAAGGAAGTGTACTATACAAGTAACCATAATTTAAGTTCTCTCTAATTTCTGGAGGACAAACATCTATTTCTTCGTTACTTCCTTCCATTAAGTGAATTACGGTTAAGGTAAATCTTCTAAATTCTGTTTCCAATTCATTTGTTGTTGTCTTAACTGAACCTTCTAGTTCCGTTGATGTATCAAAGATATTTGTAATACTAGAAACAGTTACTGGAATATTTTGATAAACTACTTTAATATTCTTTTCAATATTCTTTTGTTCTTGTCCATTTCTACCAGTATTAATATCTTCTTCAATTTCCCAAACAATAGTCTTAGATGATGCGTCATACAATCCACCATCTAAATCAATTCTTGAGTCACCTACTTTTAATGGATACGGTAATTTATCAACTAATTTATATTTAACATGACCAGCATAATTTTCAATATTACCAACATAAGTTAAAGTATAATCAAAGACATCATCTCTTGTATTAACTAATGTTGTTCCACTCTTTTGGGTTGTTGGTGTATTTGAAGGAACATCATAATAATAAGTAATTGTTACACTATTTTTGATTGTTCCTGTGGCTTTACCGGTATCATCATTTAATGTTGTATTAGAATCATTTGATTCAACAGCAACATAACGATAATTTCCAAGTCTTAATTTATTAGCACAAGGATTCTTTTCGTATTCAGTGTTATAACCTAATCTATTATGTTCATCTTCGCAAACACTTACTTTTGGTTCTGTATTATTCTTATAATGATGAACAATTAAATCAAATACTCGACGATAATAGAACTTAATAGTTGTATTCTTTCTTATTGTTCCATTAACAACACCTGTACTTGGGGTAATAGAATATTCAGAACTTGTACTATCACCAGTATCGACTTCAGCACTTACATACTCATAATCTGGAATAGTAATAGGTCTTTCAATAATCGAATCACCATATGACTTATCTAAGAATTTATCATATTGAGTAAATCTTTCACCAGTATCAATATCAAAATACTGAACAGTAAGACCAATACCTACCAAACTATATTCAAATGTAATAGTTGTACTCTCCGTTATTGTACCTGATGCTGTTCCAGCTCCTTGATTTAAAGTTGTATTTGCATCAGTTGATTTAACGTTATCATACTGATAACCATTAGGTAAATTAGTACATTTAGATTTACTATAAGTATCTCTTCTATTTAATTCTTCAGTTGTTTCTGGACAAGTTGATGAACTAACATCAATACTTGTACCTTTAATATAATGTCTTGTTGTTAGAATAATTGGATTTCTAACGTAATAGTATACTACTTCAATTTCATCCTTACCTACATTACCAGTTGCTGGATCATAACTAGGATCAATTGCTGAGTATATATAATTATCTTTATATTCACCATCAAGTGCACTAGATGCTAATAATGGCGTACTATAATCAGTTCCAAAATCAACATTTGTTTGAACATCATCAGCATGAACTCTTGTTGTTGTACCCTCAACATAATAATGGGTTGTTATTCTTGCTTTTTTAGGTACATAACAATATGTTATTTCAATTCTATCTTGATCAAATGTACCACTGGTATCACCAGTAGTTAAATTTACTGTGGCATGTGTATCTGTTGTTGTAACCGTACTATATTGATAATTATTCTTATAAATACCAACTAAGCCACTACTTTCTATTTTATTAGTATGATATGTTCCACCAAAGTTTTCTGTTCTTCTTATATCTGGAGATACTTGAGTGGTTGTACCACATACATAATGATGAACTATGTAAGCCGCTTGACTTAAATCATATTCATAATATATATCATATTGATTATTAATTTTTACACTAGTAATATCACCTGATACAGCATCACCATAAGTAACACCAGTGAATGCATAAATATCTTTATAATCAGGAGCAATTAAATCTTCAGGATTATATGAATGTGTTTCATAGTGAGCTCCATAATATAAGTTTTGAACATCATTATCATGAACATTCTTTGTAGTATCACGTTTATCCACATGGTGTGTTACTACTCTTACAGGAATTGGAGAATAATAATATGTTATTTCCATATTACTTGAAGTAATAACACCTTGTGGTGTACCTACAACTCTTCCACTATATTGATATTTATTACGATATTCTTCATATAATAGTGAACTTGCTTTACTACTTGTTTCGTAACTTTGACCAAATCTTACATCATGTACTTCGTCATCAAATACTCTAACTGGTGGATTAGATCCATCAATATAATGATGAACAGTATAAGTAGTTGGAATAGCTTCATATTCATAAATAATTATTATTGTATCTTGATTAACAGAGCCTGTTACATTAGATCCACTTACAGTTACTGATCCATCAGAAACATTAGTAGATACACTCTTATATTGAAATTTAGGATCTGTTAAGTTTGTACACTTATCATAATTAATTGTCTTATCATAGTAAGCTGCATTGTCTTCTATGGTTGGACATATTTCTTCATTAGTTCCTTCTTTGAAATGATATACCGTAACAGTTGCAGGGTTTGGTGCATAATAGTAATTAACAGTATATGAACTTCTGTTTATTGTTGAAGTTACAGGATCGCCATCATGAACATTCGCATAATGATATCTATTCTTAAAGATATATCCACCTACACCATCATTATTTAATTCAACAGAACCAACACTAGCAGTTGTATACATATCTCCATAGAATAAACCATTTTGATTTACATTAGGATGAACAGGTGTTGTTGTCTTCGTTCCATCATTTTTCATCATATAATGATGTGTTGTTACATTAGACAACTTATGACTATAACAATATTTAACTTCTGTAAGAGGTCCATTAATATAACCTGTTGCATTTCCAGGAACAACACTACTTGCACCTGTACATACTGCTTCATCATATAAATTTAAGATACTTGAACAAGAATCGGTTTCATAATAATAGCCATAAGCTAAATCATTATGAACTTCATCTGTACATAATAGTGTTGGATTTGCACTATTCTCAGTTCCTTTTAAATAATGGTGAACTATATAACTACCTTTCTTCTCTTGATAATGATAAGTTATCTCAAGAGGAGAAACAGTTATTCTACCTTGATAATTGCTAGGTAATTGTCTATCCCATTCATACCTACTATCACTCAATTCATTTGGTTCATAATAACTTGGTAAGGCATGTTTTGGCATTGGATATGTATCACCATAGTTATAATCTGTATAAATATCATCGGCATGTAATTGTCCACTTGTTGAACTATTACTACAATTAAATCCTACTTTACAATGGTGAATAATTACTGTAGCCGCTTGTCTCTTGTAATAGAAATTAACTACTGTTCCACCATCTTGTCTTAATACACTATGAGTACCAGTAACTTGTCTAGTTGATGCATTATAAGTTCCAGAACCCCTAGTTATAGTATAATTACCATCAAAATAATATCCTGTTGGTATACTACTACATATACTTGCAGTATAACTTTGTCCAATAAATGGAGCATTTGCAGCTTCATGTTCATATGTTGGACAAACAGAAATTGTATCATTTAACATTCCATTTGTTTCAATAACATAATGGTTAACTGTTAATTTAGCTAATGCAGGTGTCTCAACTGCATCAGTTGCCGTTATAGTTGTTTTATTTGGATCACATCGTGTTATAGCGTAATCATTTGTTGCTGTTGTGTTTAATTTAAATTTACCATCTTGAACATGGTTTGCAATAGAATCTTGCACTGTTGCATTATATGTTAATATTGCAGGTTTACCACATTCCATGTATATAATATTTGAACCAACGACTTTTCTAGAAGCAGAATCATATGTTGCGGTATAAGTTTGTCCATCATAAGTTAAAGTAATATTAGTTGGTGTACCTAAATCTTGATGTACACTACTCTTAATTATATTGTCATATGATATATAACATTGACCATCACCAGCTACATTATTTGTAACAGTTGTTTTAATAGTCATTTGCGTTGTAGGAGCAAATAATGTTCTTGGTGTTATTTGAGTCGTAATAGACATTTCTGGAGTTTTAAGTTCTTTTCTTAAACCAACAGTTGTAACTAAAAGGCCATTTGAACCAACTTTTTTAAAGCGATAACCCATCGGTTCTTTTCCAGCAAAGTATGCAGAAGACATTGCTTCGTTATAGATATCTAATTCTCCACCACGAATATTGTGACTTCTCGTTGTACTATATGTTCCATTAAGGAAATCGGTATTAGTTCTTCCAGCAAAGTATGTTTTTCCATTATAAACTCTTTCAAACAATTGTTGTTGACTTCCATCACTTAAAATTGCCCATGCTTTATCTTCAGTATAACCAGCCTCTGGCCATGCACCTAATCCAGCACCTCTTGCAGTACCAAAAATTTGATATTGGCCAGATAAATTATATTGTGAGTTAAAATAAACAGCACCTTCATCACCATTTCTTAATGATAAATATGCATTGATATATTTAATATAACTAATAGGAGAAGAACTACTTTCTTGAATTCCTGTAATTACCCAGTGCATTTGTGGCCTTAATTTAGCATCTACAAATGCAACCCAATACCATCCTGGTCCACCTTGACGTACATCTTCTGTAATATCAATCATTCCACCTACAGATATTTCCGTTTGTGTACTAGGATCAGCATTATGATTTGTAGTAATTACTCTTGCTGTTCCATTTGGTCTAATTAAAACTGTTTGAGCTGTCATATTACTTCCAGTTACATTTTTATAGAATCCAAACTCAAACATAGCATACTTAATTTCACCAGTTAAATTTAAATAACTACCACTCATATTAGTTATATTGTTAACTCCAACAGAAGCAGCAGCACTTCTAAGTTTCGCACAATTTAAATCATTTGTTGCAGTAACTTTACCATTTGATCCAGTACCACCACTTGCTGAAGTAAAGTTTTGTTCACATGTGATGAATGAGTAATCAGCAGCAGCACGTGATGTACCTCTATTAGCATTATTATTACCTGCCGAAATAAAAGTATAACGTCCAACTCCCTCAAATAAAGTTCCAGGAGTTGATGATGATGTAGGACATGAATTGCTATAGTAATAAGTAACTGTTATATTACCGGTTACTGTACCGCTTGATCCGGATGGAACAGAACCATTCCATACATAAACATTTTTATAATTATTATATAAAGTATTCGTTGGATGACTTGATGTTGAATATGTTGCTCCTTGAGGATAAGATGCAATCTCATCATCATAAACTTTATTTGATGTTCCCGTTACATAATGATGTACAGTTACTGTATATGATGGTACATAATAATAAATTACGGTAACATTGTCATCCATTGATCCGTTTGCATTCGTTGGATTTGATTTAAGAGACCATCCACCTGTTGGTGAACATGCACTTGTTGTATAAGAAGATCCTTGTTCTTTAGTTTGTACTGCAGGATCTGAACATCCTGGCGGATTTTCTGTTGTACCATCTTTGTAATGGTGAACTGTTAAGGTATATGAAGTAGTGCCACTAGTAGGTCCACCTCCGCCTCCTCCGCCACTGCAGCAAGGACCAGAACGGGTTGATTTTGTAACACAATATTTTCCTGGATGATTAGGGTCATTTACTGCTCCGTACCATTTATAGCATGCGCTATTTTGATCCGCCCATAGTTCACTATATGTACTCATCGTTGAATCCATATTACAATATTGCGTGCCACCGCTCCATGCAGAGACACAGCAAAGAGATGCAGATGTACAAGATCCACCAGATCCTCTTGATGTAATAGTACATGTTCCTGCTGAATTACAAGTAACACCCCCACCGCTATATGAACATGCACCTGAAGCAGAAATTGAACTTGCATAACCCGTTGTTGAAACAGCTCTATATTGGCCAATAGAACTCATTGATCTACCATTAACAGATGTTCTACATTTAGTTACTGTATTGTTTGCAAATAATGATTGTAATTTAAAATCACCTTGGGCCATTTCTTCACTATTTGCATTCTTTGCTACTAAATTATATGTTAAATACCAACCAAAAAAGGCTAGTACGATTACGTCTATTAATATAAAAGATATTTTCTTGAATTTTTTACTCATGAAATCACCCTACTATCTAACATATTTATCATATCATAGAGCCAAAAAAAAGTATACTTTTTTACGAGTTTTTCTTAATGTTTTTTTAGTTAAAAATTTAAAAAAAAAGAGTTTATTTTCACTCTCTTTTTTAATTAAATATTTGTTTCTAATTTCTTCTTAAAATAATTATTAATTGTGTTTTCAACAATAGATAATTTATTATTAATAACACTTATATTATTAAGGTATTCTCGATATAATGGATGATTATTTAATTCGTTTGTAGCATTATCTAATTCTTCTTTTTTAACTAAGTTATGTAGATAATCTTTATTTAATTGTCGAACTTTATTAATTAGGATTACTAATTCTTTATTCTTACCTATTTCTTCTTTTAATAATAAGTATTTTTTATAATCATCACTAGATTCTATTTCATTAATTATTTCATCTAATTTATTCAGTATTTCTTGATTATTCAACGATTTCACCATCTAAACTAAAACTTTTAGCTTCGCATATTTTAACATCTACTATTTTACCAATAAAGTCTCTATTTCCTTTAAAGTTAACTAATTTACTTGTTTCTGTATAACCAAATAATTCATTTTCTTTAATACTATCGCCTTCTACTAAAACTTTATATGTTTTACCTTCCATCTTTTTATTAGATTCTAGTGAATAATTATTAATTATTTCATTAAGTTTATATAATCTTTGTTCTTTTTCTTCCATGGTTAAACTATCTTTTTCCATTAATTTAGCTGCCGGAGTTCCAACACGTGGTGAATAAATGAAAGTAAAAGCTCCATCATACTTACAATAGTTAACCATATCTAATGTATCATTAAAATCTTCTTCAGTTTCACCTGGGAAACCTACAATAATATCCGTTGTTATACTAACACCATCTATTTCTTTTAGTTTATTAAATAATTCTTTATAAGATTCTCGATTATAACGTCTACCCATTAATTTTAATATTTTATCACTGCCTGATTGTAGAGGTAAATGAATATAAGGCATGATATTTTTATGTTCTTTAATAACTTCAATCATACGATCTGTAAAATCCCAAGGATGACTTGTTATAAATCTAACACGAGGTAATCCTATTTCACTTACTTTTTCTAATAGATCAGCCAAATCATAACCTTCATCTAAATCTTTACCGTAGGCATTAACATTTTGTCCTAATAAAGTAACTTCCATGTAATTATCTTCTTTTAGTTTTCTTACTTCATTAAGAATATCTTCCATTCTTCGACTTCTTTGTTTACCTCTTGTATAAGGAACAATACAGTAAGTACAGAATTTATCACAACCATAAATAATATTAACATAAGCTTTATAACTATTAACTCTTCTTACTGGTAAATCTTCAACAATATTACCTTCTTCAGATAATACACAAACATTCGTTTTTGGATTGTCATAACATTCTTTAATTAATCTTGGTAAATCATATAAATTATGAGTTCCAAAAATAAAATTAACATTACGATATTTAGATAGTATTTCTTTTACAACTACTTCTTCTTGAGCCATACAACCACATACAGCAACTATAATATTAGGTCGACTGTCTTTTAAATGCTTTAGTCTACCTAGCATACCAAAAGCTTTATTATGAGCATTCTCTCTTATGGAACAAGTGTTTAGTATTATTAAATCACTAGATTCCATATCACTATTTTTAGTAAAACCACAAGAGTCTAATAAACCACATATATTTTCACTATCATGTTCATTCATCTGACAACCATATGTTTTAACATAATATGTTTTTTTATCACCTAAATTTTTATATTTTTCTGGTAACTTAAAATGATCTATTTTAACTACTTCTCTTGTTCTTTTTCTTGCTTTATCTAAATCAGGTAATTGCATACTAATCCCTCTTTTCATTTAATGATTATAACATATACCATAAAAAAACACTATTATTAAATAGTGTTTTATACTTTTATTTCATATTTTATTTTTTCTATATTTCTATCAATTAATTTATTAAAAATAATTCTTCTTATAAATTCTATTAAAATGCATATTATATATATGCCTAAAACAGTATATAATAAATTAACAATTAATAGGTTACTATTATAGTATTTATTACATTTAAATAGTGTTTGATATAATATTATTCCTAAAAATGCATTCTCATGAATGATATATGTACTAAAAGTATATGTTGATATTTTATTAATTATTTTATTATTTTTAATATTCATATTTTTAAATGTTAAAAACAAAGAAACAGCTCCTATAACATTAAAAATATTACTATATGCAAAAGCATCCTTTTTAGTATATAAACTCATTAAGGTTGTTAAAATAGCACATAATAGATATATACCAATAGTTAGATATTTTTTTATTTTCTTTTTATCACCATACTTTGCAATATAAGCACCAATTAAATATAGATTAACAAAGTTAATTATTCCATATCCATTATCATGAATTAATGTATTAATATAAAAAGTTGAAAAAATATAGAAAAAAATAACATTAATAATAATTAAAATTTTTAAATTTACCTTACTTAATACACTTATTAATTTATTAATATAAGGAATCACTAAATATAAAACAATATACGTAAGAACAAACCATCTATTGAATATTGTCTTAATAAAAATTCCTATACTATCTTTATTGATAGCTAAATGTTTAAAAATAATCATACCAATATATATTAATAATCCATAAAAGACACATAAACTAAATAAATGAACTACTTTTGAGATTTTTACACTATTCTTTTTATATGAAAAATAACCTGTAATTATTATAAAAACATTAACCGCAACAATACATAAACTCTCAATAGCATTAATAAGATAATAATTAAAGGTATATGAACTGGTATTACTTAAAGCACCACCAATATTTCCATTTAGATAATGCAAAGTAATAATCATAATTATTAATAGTATTCTTAATAATTCAAAATTTGATTTTCGCACTATAATCTCCTAATATCCTTATAAAAAAGATAAATAAAAAACA
>JAEEGK010016334.1_pt1 | contig 16336 bp, 8 predicted proteins | sample 8958771 | NCBI WGS metagenome assembly JAEEGK01 (sample SAMN16246547, study PRJNA631951) | gut metagenome | biome: gut microbiome; feature: rumen; material: SC-attached | host: Bos | place: Iran: Karaj | collected 2018-10 | reverse complement strand
GCCGCGGCTCTGGCGGTTGTAGCGTTTTTCCAGGAATTCGGGCATGGTATAGACCATACTGCGCTCGTAGAAAGGAACGAATACCCAGCCCAGGATGAGGATCATCCAGCCCTGGATTTCCCAGTGGGCCTGGGCCATGCCGGAGGTGGCGCCCGCACCGGCCAGACCAATCAGGTGTTCCGATCCGATGTTGGAGGCGAAGATGGATGCGCCGATGGCAATCCAGGTGGCACTGCGGCCGCTGAGGAAATAGTCTCCGGAGGTTTCTTTCTTTTTCCGGGAAACATCCCAGACGATCCAGATCATGGCCACGAAGAAGATGGCAATCACAATCCAGTCCCAGGAGGAGAGCGAGATGCGGTTCAGGTCCGCAGCTGCAACGAGAAAACTAGTGCTTGACATATTGTTAAGTTGTTATCGTAATATAAGTTGCACAAATAAACCGCGCTAGTACACCCGCGTCAGTTATATCTGGGGCGGCTCAGAACAGGAACGCGCAGAAGCCCAGGCCCATCAGAAGGCAAAGGGCGAAGGTGGACAGGACCAGCAGCGGAAGCATAGGGTCCAGGGCACGGTCTTCGCGGGTCCAGATGCCTCTGAGGTGCAGGATGTACAGGGGAAGGGTAATCACCCATACCCAATGCCACCACGAAGGCCAGCACAGGAGGCAGTAGGCCACCATACACGCCCAGCCGGCGAAGATGAGGAGGGTCTGATAAACGCGGGCCCGGTGCGCGCCCAGCTTGATGGCAATGGTGACGCGGTTGGCCGCATCGGTCTTCATATCCCTGATGTTGTTCACATTGAGTACCCCTACGCTGAAAAAGCCCACGCCGGCAGCCGGCAGCAGCAGTTTCCAGTGCAGACCCAGGCCCTTGGTGCATACGAAGTAAGAGCCCAGCACCGAGACCAGCCCAAAGAAAAGGAACACATAGAAGTCTCCTTTGGCATTGTAGCCGTAAGGATTGCTGCCCAGGGTGTATTTCATAGCGCCGATGATGGCGGCAGCCCCCAGCATCAGAACCAGGATGGGGGTCATTTCCAGCAGAGTGCCAAAAGCCCGCCAGGTCATGGCCGCCCCGCTCACCATGCACAGCACCACGAACAGGCCGATGAGCTTTTTCATATCGGCCTCTGTCATAGCCCCGCTGTTGAGTCCGTACTGCGGTCCCTGGCGGTCGGCGGTGTCGGTTCCGTGAAGGACATCTCCCAACTCATTGGAGAGGTTGGAGAGGATTTGCAGACACACGGTGGTAAGGACTATGAGGACGGCGGTCCAAGGGTCTACTTTCCAGTCGGATACGGCCAGGAGGATGCCCAGCAGCACGCCGGCTATGGAAAGCGGCAGCGTGCGAAGGCGCATGGATTGAACGGCAGCTTTTATATTCATGACACAAAGATACGAAAAATGCATTATCTTTGCAGGCTATGAAGAATATCCGCAATTTCTGCATCATTGCCCATATTGACCACGGCAAATCCACCCTGGCCGACCGCCTGCTGGAGCTCACCCAGACCCTGAGCGCCCGCGAGATGGAAAACCAGGTGCTGGACGACATGGACCTCGAACGCGAGAAGGGAATCACCATCAAGAGCCACGCCATCCAGATGGATTACGTGCGCGATGGCCAGACCTATCGGCTCAACCTCATCGATACCCCCGGTCACGTGGACTTCTCCTACGAGGTGTCCCGCTCCATCGCTTCCTGCGAAGGGGCCTTGCTGGTGGTGGATGCCTCCCAGGGTATCCAGGCCCAGACCATTTCCAACCTGTACCAGGCCATTGACCACTCGCTGGAGATTATCCCCGTGCTCAACAAGATTGATATGGACAGCGCCCAGCCGGAAGTGGTGACGGACCAGGTTTGCGACCTCCTGGGCTGTGAGCCTGAGGACGTCCTGCGCGTGAGCGCCCGTACCGGAGAGGGCGTGCAGGCGGTGCTGGATGCCATTGTGGATAAGGTTCCCGCTCCCAAAGGGGATCCTTCGGCCCCTCTTCAGGCCCTCATCTTCGACTCCGTTTTCAACCAGTTCCGCGGCATCATCGCTTACTTCAAGGTGGTCAACGGCTCCCTCAAGACCGGAGACAAGGTGAAGTTCTTCTCTACCGGCAACGAGTATGAGGCCGAAGAAGTGGGCAACCTCAAACTGAAACTCAATCCCACCGGCGAGGTAAAAGCCGGAGACGTGGGTTACATCATCACCGGCATCAAGGCGGCCGTGGAAGTGAAGGTGGGAGACACCATCACCCACGTGGAAAACCCTTGCAAGGAAGCCATCGCCGGCTTTGAAGAGGTAAAGCCCATGGTTTTTGCCGGCCTGTATCCGGTAGACGCCTCCAAGTTTGAAGAACTCCGTGCCACGCTGGAGAAGTTCCAGCTCAACGACGCCTCGTTCACCTACGAGCCTGAGAGTTCGCTGGCCCTGGGCTTCGGCTTCCGTTGCGGCTTCCTGGGCCTGCTGCACCTGGAGATTGTGCAGGAGCGCCTGTTCCGCGAGTTCAACATGGACGTGATCACCACCGTGCCCAACGTATCTTATAAGGTATATACCACCAAGGGCGAGGTGATAGACGTCCACAACCCGTCCGGCCTTCCTTCGGCCACCATCATCGACCATATTGAAGAGCCCTATATCCGTGCCCAGATCATTACCAAGAGCGATTTCTACGGTCCCATTATGAAACTGTGCATGGACAAGCGCGGTACGCTCATCGGCCAGCATTACATTACCACGGACCGTGTGGAACTCAATTACGACCTCCCGCTGAGCGAGGTGGTATTTGACTTCTACGACAAGCTCAAGTCCATCTCCAAGGGCTATGCCTCCTTTGACTACCACGTCACGGACTTTCGCCCGGCGCGGCTGGTGAAGCTGGATATCCTCCTCAATGGAGACCCGGCCGATGCCCTGAGCACCCTCATCCACGAGGATCACGCCTATGATTTTGGCCGAAAGATCTGCCTCAAGCTCAAGGATCTGATTCCCCGCCAGCAGTTTGACATTGCCGTTCAGGCAGCCATCGGCGCCAAGATCATTGCCCGCGAAACCGTGCGTCAGGTAAGAAAGGACGTAACCGCCAAGTGCTATGGCGGTGACGTGACCCGTAAGCGCAAACTGTTGGAAAAACAAAAGGAAGGTAAGAAGCGTATGCGCCAGATAGGTACCGTTCAGGTACCTCAGAGTGCCTTCATGGCCGTACTCAAACTGGATTAATTATCTTTCCAGCCAAGTTAGGAAATCGTCTACGCGGGCGCGGGAGACGGTGAAATCCGTGAGTTCGGGGATACCTCGGCGTATGGTTACCTTCAGGCGGCCGCCTATGAGGCGGGACACGGAGTCAATGATGCCATCCGAGATGATGCAGCTGCGGGAAATGCGGAAGAAGGCCGAAGGATCCAGCGCGCCGGCAATGGCGTCCAGGGACTCATCCATCACGTACGAAGCACCGCTGGAGGTAACGATAAAGGAGTTCTTGGCCTCCGAATAAAAATAAGCGATATCTGAAGTGCGAACCGGAACAATCCGGTTGTTCATCCGAATTAAGAATTTCTCTTTCCGTACCTGGTCCAGCAGGTTGCGGACGGCCTCGGTAGAGGGCTTGGCCGCCTGACCGGAAGTGAGGCGGGAGATGGCGCGTTGCAGTTCCGGCAGGCCGATGGGTTTGAGCAGGTAATCTACTGCATTGATCTCGAAGGCGTGTATGGCGTATTGGTCGTACGCGGTGGTCATGATGACGGGGGAGGGGATGTCTATCTGGGCAAAAATATCAAAGCTGATACCGTCCGTGAGTTCCACATCCATGAAAATGACATCCGGGGCCGGGTTGGAGGAAATCCATTCTACGGACTCCTTCACAGAGCCAAGGGCTCCCACCACCTCCACTTGCGGGAAGTTGGTGGAGAGGAGTTTGATCATATGCTCGCGGGCTCTAACCTCGTCTTCTATGATGAGCGCTTTCATACTTGCTTATGCTTTCTGTTCAAAGGTACAAAAAAATCTTCTGATTCCCGGATGAGGGGGATGGTGACAGAAAAAGTATCATCCGTTTCCACTATCTGAATCTCTAATCCTGCTATATCGCGGTACTGGTTGCGGATGTATTGCAGACCAATGCCCGTAGAGCGTACCGGTGTAAGCTTGGGAATGCGATTGTTGCTGATGGTGATGGACATGCCGTCGGTGGTGGCCGTCAGAACCAGGGGTTTTTGGACCGAAATGACATTGTGTTTGATGGCATTCTCCACCAACAGCTGCAGGGTGCAGGGAACAATATAGCCCTGGAGGGGCTTGTCGGTAATGAAATCGTCAAACACCAGCCCCTCGGGATAGCGAATCTTCATGAGCTGCCGGTAGGTGCGGGAAAACTCGATTTCTTCCGAGATGGGCACAAGGCGCTTGCCCTCCTGATTCATAAGGTAGCGGTACAGGGTGGCCATCTTCTGGATATAGTCGCTGGCTTCTTCCCTCGTACCTTCCTGGACAAGGGAATCCAGTACGTTGAGGCTGTTGAAAAGGAAATGCGGGTTTACCTGGTGCTTGAGGGTCATGTAGGAGAATTCGGCCTGGTGACGGCGGGTTCTCTGGGCCGAAACTTCCCGTCGCATCCGTATGGCCGAGTTGACCATGAACAGCAGGGCCAGCAGTGTGGTGAGCACCAGCACCATTATGGCGCCGGAGTTCTCCAGCAGCAGGTTTCCTGTATAATAATGGCCGATATAGAGCCGGATGCCAAACACCAGGGCGATGGCGGTGACCAGCCAGCCGGCGTTTTCGTACCACGACTGGTCCCGTTCGTGGCCGGCGGCGCCGTAGGGGAAGATGCGGTGGGCGAAGAGGTAGAGGCTCCATCCCAGGATTTCAGTAACCAGGAAGGTGGTAAAAGCGTACTGCCATGGGGGGGGCAACAGATCCACCAATACCTCTGCGCCCACGTTACCCAGGATGAATCCTATGGTGTTAACCAGGATGAGGGCCATGACCGTAATATCTACCGTAAGGTTTTCCCGGTAGCATACAATAACCGTCAAAGCCATGGTGAGGGCCGTGAGGAACATGCTGTCCGGGATTCCGGACAGCGAGCATATCACATTGACGGCCGCGTGCAGCAGCGCGAAACCGTGGATAATCCAGTCTATTGGTCTAATTTTCATTAACGCAAATGTACATAAAATTCCATTCGTCGCAAAATAATGTCCATTCAGCGGAGATGGCTTCCGTTCATACCTATATTAACAACATTATTTTTTACTTTTGTTTGCCGTTTAGGCTTAATAACACACTATAACCATGTCACAAAAACGTGATTTGACTTTCCGCCAGCTGGTAGATTTGAGCTTTGGCTACTTTGGGGTGCAGATTGCCTACGCCCTGCAGAGCGCCAACATCAGCCGTATCTTCGCCACTTTGGGCGCAGATCCCCACCAGCTTTCTTTCTTTTGGATCCTTCCCCCGCTGATGGGAATGATAGTTCAGCCGTTAATAGGTAAGTACAGCGACCGCACCTGGTGCAAGATGGGCCGAAGAAAGCCCTACCTGCTGGTGGGCGCCATCGTTGCCGTTCTGGTAATGATGCTGCTCCCCAATGCCGGCAGCCTGCACTTCAGTGCCCGTCTGTTCCTGGGACTCAATATGGCCATGTGGTTCGGCCTGTTCTCCCTTATTTTCCTGGATACCTCTATTAATGTGGCCATGCAGCCCTTCAAGATGATGGTGGGAGAGATGGTGAACGAGAAGCAGAAGACCCAGGCCTACAGCATCCAGAGCTTCCTTTGCAACGCCGGATCCCTCATGGGCTATCTGTTCCCCATCTTCTTCACCTGGATCGGCATTGCCAATACCGCTCCGGAAGGCGTGGTGCCGGACAGCGTCATCTACAGCTTCTATGTGGGTGCCGCCATCCTCATCCTCTGTGTGATGTACACCTTCCTCCGCGTGAAGGAGATGCCTCCCAAGGAGTACGCCGAGTTCCACGGTATTGATCTTCAGAAACAGGAGAACAAGGCCAATGAAGGCCTGGTAAAACTTCTCCTGAAGGCCCCCAAGACCTTCTGGACCGTGGGCCTGGTGCAGTTCTTCTGCTGGGCGGCTTTCCTCTATATGTGGACCTATACCAATGGTGCCATCGCAGACAATGTGTGGCACACCTTTGATACTTCGTCGGAGGCCTACCAGGCCGCCGGCAACTGGGTGGGCGTCCTGTTTGCCGTTCAGGCCGTGGGCTCCCTGGTGTGGGCCGCCGTGCTGCCCCGCTTCAAGAGTATCAAGCTGAGTTATGTGGTGTCCCTTCTGATTGGCGCCGCAGGCTTTGCTTCGGTCTTTTTCATCCACAACCAGTACCTTCTGTTTGTGAGCTACTTCCTCATCGGCTTTGCCTGGGCCGCCATGCTGGCCCTGCCCTTCACCCTCCTCACCAATGCGCTGGAGGGAAGCCCCTATATGGGCTCCTACCTGGGCCTGTTCAACTGCACCATCTGCCTGCCCCAGATTGTGGCGGCTGCTACGGGCGGTGCCGTTCTGAGCCTGGTGGGTGGCGGTCAGCCTGCCATGATGCTCATGGCGGGCCTCTTCCTGGTACTGGGCGCCGTCTCTGTGAGATTTATCAAAACAACCAAATAACTATTAACTAACTACACACTAAATGAAAAGGATTTTAACCTCCCTCGCAGTTCTGCTAGCAGCCTGCGCAACGGTATTCGCCCAGGGCGGATACCAGGTTAAAGGTGTGGTTCAGGACGCCGTGGGCCCCGTGATTGGTGCAACCGTCATGGAACAGGGTACCACCAACGGTACTACTACCGGTATCGACGGCGACTTTGTCCTCACCGTTTCCAGTGCCAATGCAATAGTGGAAATCTCCTGCATCGGCTACGCTACTCAAACTTTTGCGGCCAAAGACTTGCCCGCTGTCATCACCGTCTCCGAGGATGCCGAATTCCTGGACGAGGTGGTGGTGATCGGTTACGGTACCGTGAAAAAGAGCGATATGACTGGCTCTGTCTCATCGGTCAAGGCCGACCAACTTAGCAGAGGTGTCGCGGCATCTCCTACCTCTATGCTCCAGGGCAAGAGTGCGGGTGTGGTGGTCACCTCGGGCAGTGGTGCTCCGGGTGCCGGAAACACCATCCGTATCCGTGGCGGCTCCTCCCTTCAGGCCAATAACGATCCCCTGATCGTGATTGACGGGCTGCCTATCTCCGAGGTGGGCATCAGCGGTATGAATGACTCCCTGTCTTCCATCAACCCTTCCGATATCGAAAGCTTCACCGTGCTGAAGGACGCATCGGCCACCGCCATCTTCGGTTCCCGCGCTTCCAACGGTGTTATCATCATCACCACCAAGAAGGGTTCCAAGTATGACAGCGCCGTTCACGTGAACGCAGACTTCACCACTTCCATCAGCCAGAACACCAAGTATGTGGATGTGCTGGATGCCCAGGGAATCCGTGACGTCATTGCCAAGCGTTTCGGAACCACCGACGGTCCCTACCTCCTCCTTGGAAATGCCAACACCAACTGGCAGAAGGAAATCTTCCGTCTGGCCAACACCCTCGAAGGCAATGTTTCCGTGACCGGTAAGGTGGGCAAGGGCAAGAACTTCTACATGCCTTGGCGCGCCTCCCTCGGTTATCACAACCAGGACGGTACCCTCATGACCTCCCACATGAGCCGCGAGACCATCGCCATCGCCCTCACTCCTACCCTCTTTGACGAGCACCTGACCCTCAACCTCAACGCCAAGGGTATGAACATCGACAACCGTTTTGCCGATGAAGGTGCCGTGGGCGGAGCCGTGAGATACGATCCCACCAAGCCCGTGTACGATGCCAATGGCCTCAACGGTTATTCCTGGTGGAACTACGGTAAGGGAACCTTCACCGTGGACAACTGCAACACCATGGCCAGCCTCAACCCGGTGGCCCTGATCAACGATAAGGTGGACCTCTCCAACGCCAAGCGTTTTGTGGGCAATGCCCAGATCGACTATAAGATTCACGGTTTCGAAGACCTCCGCGTGAACGTGAACCTGGGTCTGGACTTCTCCAAGTCCCATGGTACCGTGGATGTAGCTCCCGATACGGAGCAGTCCATGCACTCCACCGCCCAGCAGGCCAACAACCACGCTTCCGGTTATCATACGGACTACAGCCAGATGCGCCGTGACCAGACCCTGGAAGCCTACGTGGACTACAGCCACAACTTTGGCAAACACTTCGTGGACGTGATGGCCGGTTACTCCTGGTCTCACTACTACAACGAGAGCTTCAATCAGCAGTACAAGGCCGATGGCACCTCGCCCTCCGACGCCACCTACTACCTGAGCAACCCCAAGACTTCCAAGTCTGAGTACTTCCTCATCTCCTTCTTCGGCCGTGCCAACTACAGCTTCGACGACCGTTACCTCCTCACCGCCACCATCCGTAGGGACGGTACCTCCCGCTTTGCCAACAACAAGTGGGGTCTGTTCCCTTCCGTGGCCGCCAGCTGGAATATCAAGAACGAGAAGTTCCTGCGTAACAGCCGCGCCGTGAGCGCCCTCAAGCTCCGCGCTTCCTGGGGCCAGACCGGTCAGCAGGACCTGAACGCCGGTAACTATCCTTCCCTGGCTACCTATACCTGGAACACGGACGCTTCCATGTTCCCCTTCGGCGACACTTTCGTAACGCCTCTGCGCCCCGACGGTTACAACGCCGACCTCAAGTGGGAAACCACCACTACCTATAACGTAGGTTTGGACTGGGGCTTCCTGAACGATCGCATCACCGGATCCGTAGACGTGTACCAGCGCTACACCAAGGACCTCCTCAACTGGACGCCCGTGGCTGCCGGTGCCAACCTGACCAACTACCTCAACGCCAACATCGGCGACCTCATGAACCGGGGTGTTGAAGTGGAACTGAATGTGATTCCCGTGGAGACGGAGAACTGGAACTGGAGAATCGGCCTCAATGCCGCTTACAACAAGACCGTGATCACCCGTCTGACCACCGATGACGAGCGCGAAGACTACTACGGTGTGGATACCGGTGGTATTGCCGGTGGTACCGGTAACACCATCCAGGTACACCAGACTGGTCAGGCTCCCAACTCCTTCTTTGTGTACAAGCAGATCTACGATACCGACGGCAACCCCATCGAAGGTGCTTACGTAGACCTCAACGGTGACGGTCAGATTACCTCCGCCGACAAGTACTGCTTCCACAAGGCCGCTCCGGACTGGACCTTTGGTCTCAACACCCAGCTGTCCTGGAAGAACTGGACCCTGAGCGCCAGCGCCCATGCCAACATTGGCAACTGGGTCTACAACAATGTGATGAGTAACGGCGACCTCCTGTCTGACCTCTCCACCAACGGTTTCGTAAACAACCGTTACGTGACGGCCGACAAGCACAACTTTGCCAACTTCGCCCAGTACTGGTCCGACCTGTACGTAACCGACGCTTCCTTCCTGAAGCTGGACAACGTTACGCTCCAGTATCGTTTCAACCACCTGTTCGAAGGCTTCTACGTTCACTCTGCAGACGGCACCCGTGACCACTTCAAGGGTATCGGCGGAAGCGTCTTCTTCTCTGTGAACAATGTTGCTACCTTCACCGGATACAAGGGCATCGATCCGGAAATCTTCTCCGGCATTGACAACAATATGTATCCCCGTCCCCGCACCTGGATCCTGGGTGTGAAGCTTAACTTCTAATCAGACACAGCCATGAAAAAATATATAGCATTCGCTCTTGCAACCCTGCTTGTTGCCGTTTCCTGTGTCAAAGACCTGGACGTAACGCCCATCGATCCCAATGTGGCCCTGCCCAAGGATGTTCTGAAGGACCAGGCTGCTTTCACCAGCCTGCTGGCCAAGTGCTACCAGGGCCTGTCCAGCTCCGCTTCCTGGGGCCCCAACTCTGATCCCGATATCCACGGTGTGGATGGCGGTTATGGTCAGTACATGCGTGCCCTTGTGAACATGCAGGATCTCACCACCGACGTAATGACCTGCGTTTGGGAAGACGGTAACCTCTTTGACGTGCACAATATGACTTGGAATGCCTCCAACGAGTTCATTCTGAGTATGTACTACCGTATCTTCTACCAGATTAGCCTCTGCAACGAATTCATCCGTCAGTCTCAGGCTACCGATATTGCCGGTTACAATCTGAAGGAGACTTACATTGCCGAAGCCCGCGCTCTGCGCCTTCTGAGCTACTATCACGCCATTGACATGTTTGGCAACGTGCCCTTCACCGACGAAAACTCTACCGTAGGTTCCGAAGGTCCCGACCAGATTATGCGTGCCGACCTGTTCGCCTGGATGGAAAAAGAAGCCAAGGAGCTGCTGGAAAGCAATGCTCTGGCCGCTCCCGGCAAGAACGAGTATGGCCGTTGCGACAAGGGCCTTGTCCAGATGATCCTGGCCAAGCTCTATCTGAATGCCGAGGTTTGGACCGGTACCGAGCGTTACGCCGACTGCGCCGGTGTGGCCGAAGCCATCATTGGCGAGTATCCGCTGCACAACAATTACGCCGATCTGTTCTGCGCCGACAACCATCTCTGGAGCGCCAACACCACCTACAACGGTGACGAAATCATCTTCGTTTCCCCTCAGGATGGCGTTCTCCTGCAGTCCTATGGCTCCACCAACTTCCTCGTCTTCGCCAACACCTGGACCGATGCCACCACCGGTATCGTGATGGACGCCGGCGCCAGAGGTATCTCCTCCGGTTGGGGTGGTCTGAGCCTTACCGGTGCCTTTACCTCCAAGTTTGAGGACAACGACGCCCGCGCCATGTTCTATACGGGAGACGGCCTCGAGCAGTACATTGACTTCCTCCGTGGTCCTAACGGTGAATCCAACGGCTACAAGTCCCTCAAATACACCAACGTGAACCACGATGGTTCTTCCGCCCAGGCCCAGGGTTTCGTAGATACGGACTTCCCGATCTTCCGCAGCGCAGATGCCTACCTGATGTATGCCGAGTGCGCCGCCCGCGGCAAGGCCGACAAGACCAAGGGTCAGAAGTATCTGAACGACGTGCGCCACCGCGCCGGCGTTGGAGACCTCGAGCTCAACCTGAACAATATCATCGATGAACGCGGCCGTGAGCTGTACCTGGAAGGCGTCCGCCGTCAGGACCTCATCCGCTTCGGCCTCTTCACTTCTGCCGACTACCTTTGGGAATTCAAGGGCGGTGTGCAGGATGGCCAGGGTGTAGATTCTCACTTTAACCTCTTCCCTCTCACCTCCGGTGATGTGAACGCCAATGGCAAACTCACCCAGAATCCCGGTTATTAATAGGATCCGAATATGAAAAAGTTACTCTATACTAGCTTAATTGCGCTTGCAGGGCTCTTTGCAGCTTCCTGCCAGCAGGAGCACATCGAGGTTGTTTACGACCCCGCCAATGTGACGGTCCAGACGCTGGGAGTTTTCGCCGATGCAGAACTGGCAGCCGACGGTGCCGCTCTCACCACCACCTTCAATCCGGCCGATTTCAAGCTGCAAGTAGCCAGTGGCTACACGCTCTACGCAGCCAAGGCTGCCGATATGGCCAACAAGGTAAAGGTGTCTTCCTCCATCTCCATTGATGAGAACCAGATTGGCCACATTTCCATCAAGCAGCCCGCGATGAACTCCCTTATCTTCTCGCTGGGCGGCGTGGCCGAGGAACCCTTCACGGTTTACTTCCAGCTGGATGGCGGTATTATTAACGCCAAGAAAACCACCATCGCCTCTACGGTTGTGACTTCTAATGTGGTGTCTGCTACCTTCACTCCTTACTCCACCATTATCCTGGATAAGGACCTGTATCCTCACGTATATCCCATCGGTGGCATTGACATCCTGGGTTCCTGGAGCCACGACAAGGTGTTCCAGTTCGTCTATGACTACAACAAGAGCACGGATACTTACACCGGCCTGTTGGATCTGGGCGAGAAGCACGCTGACGGTGTTGAGTTCAAGTTCACCGGCGAAGCCAGCTGGGACGACAGCACCGGCAACTGGGGTGTGGATGATGATTCGGCCCCTGAAGCAGAAGCCGGCGAGCTCCAACTGAAGAACAGTAGTAATACCAATATCTCCCAGTATGGCAAGGACCGTTTCTACATGTTCTCCCTGAATACCAATACCCTGGTCCTCTCCAAGAAGTACAGCTTCAGCAATGTAGGTATCGTGGGCGCATTCAACGGTTGGAATCAGGCCGATCCCGACATGAAGATGACCTACAACATCTACCTGCACCGCTTCTACATTGACCAGACCTTCGCTGAGGATACCGAGCTCAAGTTCACCTGCGACGACGCATGGAATCTGAACTGGGGTGGTGCCGACGGTGAAATCGCCGGTGGCGGTTCCAACATTGCCGTTGAGGCCGGTTCCTACCGTGTCTATCTGGATCTGAACCATGGTACCTACGAGCTCTCCACTGCCATGTACGGCAAGGACGAGCCCACCGGTCAGGACGAACCCGAACCCGTGAAGTGGGAAGGCTGGGGCGTTGTGGGCTCCATCAACAACTGGAGTGCCCCCGATATCCACATGACCACCCAGGGCGATTTCTGGGTAGCCTATAACGTGGAACTCACTGCCAGCGACCAATTCAAGTTCCGTAAGGATGAGGAGTGGGGCGAGAACATCGGCGCGCCCGGAGACGTTGAACCGTATATTGTAGAGATTGGTACCAAGTACGAAGGTGCAGCAGGCGGTAAGAACCTCGGCGTTGCAGCGGACGGCAAGTACGACCTCTACGTGAACCCCACCGAAAAGACCTTCTATGTAATGAAGCCCGGTGAAGTTCCCGGTGAAATTGCCACCTGGGGCGTTGTGGGTACCATTACCAACTGGAGCGACGGTGGTAAAGTTCCCGATCTTCCCATGACCGAAACCGATGGAATGTGGCTGCGCGCTGGTGTGGAACTTAAGGCTTCCGACCAGATTAAGGTTCGTTTCCAGAACAACTGGGATATTAACCGTGGCGCTCCCGGTGACGTGGAACCGTTCGTAATGGACGGAAGCGCCATCAAGGCCACTGCCGGCGGTAAGAACTTGGGCGTTGCCGAAGACGGTACCTACGATATCTACTATGACGCCTTGAACGAGGTCCTCTTTGTTGTGAAGACCGGCGTACAACTCCACTATTGGGGTCTTGTCGGTACCATCAACAACTGGGGTAATGAAGGCGAAGGCTATCGCAGAGACTTTATCATGGCCGTCGATGGTGACATGGTGGCCTATAAGGGTATCGAGCTCAAGTCTACCGATCAGTTCAAGGTTCGCAAGGATAGTAACTGGGACGTAAACGCTGGAGCCGAAGGCGACGTTGAACCGTTTAAGGTAGAGGCCAATGTGGTCTTTGACGCTAAAGCCGGCGGAAAGAACCTGGGCGTGAAGGTCGATGGCAAGTACGATGTGTACTACGACGATACCAACAAGAAGATCTATGTGATGGCCGAGGGCGTAGATCCCTCTACCGCTAAAGAGCCTGCACCCGTCGAGCCTGAATATAAGAAGGAAATCACCGTTCCCGGCGGCTATGCCGACTGGAGCCCCGAAAACGACCCCAAGCTGCAAGGCAAGGGTGACGGTATCTTCAAGGGCGCTCTCGTAATGCAGGCTAAGGGCGAAGCCACGCAGGTGGAATTCAAATTCTACCACGATGGCTCCTGGATGGGTGGCGCTCTTGCTACGGAAACCCAGTCTACCAAGGCCGAAACCTCCGGTCCTACTCCTATCAAGTACACTATTGGTGGAGGTGACAACATGAAGATTGACTCCGGTCACTACTTCTGGACGGTAGATCTTGTTAACAAGAAGGCCGAAGCCCTGGCTCTTACCAAAGTAGCCCTGATTGGAAAATTCAATGATTGGACCCCTGCAACCGAGGTTGTTCTCACCTTTGACGCTGAATCCGGTCTTTATGTGGGCACCGTTACTCTGGTTGACGATGACCAGATTAAGGTCCGCTTCAATGACAACTGGGATTACTGCCTGGGTGGAACCTTGGATGCCCTGTCTGGCGTAGGTGATAATATTTCGGTAACTACTGGCGGTACATATCAGGCCAAGCTTGACCTGAATGGCGCCAAGCTTACCCTTACTGCCCAGAACTAATGCTTTTTTCGGGCGGGCGCCCCTGACCGGACGCCCGTCTGCCAATTAATAGCCAAGACTATGAACCAGTTAAAATACATCCTTCTGGCTGCGCTCTGTGCCCTCTTCGTTTCCTGTGGGGAACAGGGGAAAGACAATCCTACCGATTCCCTGACCCTGAACCCTACGAGCCTGTCCTTTGCCGCCAAGGGAGCATCGGCCCAGTCTGTGACTGTGACGGCGTCCGGTACCTGGAGCGCTACGCCCAAGGCCGACTGGATCCAGGTTTCCACCGCCAGCGGCTCCTTTAGCGTGACGGTGTCCGATAACGAATCCGAGGCCCGCGCCGGCAAGATTTCCGTTACCTGCGGCAGCACCTCCAAGGAGGTTTTCGTGAGCCAGGTGGCCGGCGAGAAGGAGGCCAAGGCCATCGTGCCCCAGCCCGCCGCCTTCGACGGTAAAAAGCGAGCCAGCACTACTTATCAGCTGCTGATTTACTCCTTCGCCGACAGCGATGGAGACGGAATAGGAGACTTCAATGGCATCACTTCCAAACTGGACTATCTGGACGGCATGGGAGCTACGGCCCTTTGGCTGAGCCCCGCCCATCCTACCAATTCCTACCACGGATATGATGTGAACGATTACTTTGCGCTGAATCCCAAATTCGGCACGGAGGCCGATTTCCAGAACCTGATCAACAAGGCCCACGAAAAGGGGATTGCCATCTACATGGACTATGTGCTTAACCACAGCGGTACGGGCACGGAGTGGTTCAAGAGTGTAAAGGCAGATCCCAAAAACAGCCCCTACAAGGACTATTACGTGATTTCTCCCGGATCCTACGCCAAAGAGGCCGTAGAAGGCTGGGGCGGCTGGCATTCCCTGGGAGGAAGCGATATCGGCTACAAGGGCCGTCTGCATTTCAAGGTGGACTGGACGGGCGCTACCAAGTACGTGACGGTAACGGAAACGACGGATCCCGCCCAGGCCCCCAATACCACCAATGCCAAGCGCTGGATTCACGTGGGGCCTTATGCAGAAAGCCAGGGAATGTATGAGACTTCTGATGGCATCTTTGAGATAACGCTGGATGTAGATACCAACTGGGGATTCTTGGTGCGCACCTCCAAGACCACATGGGATGGAGGTACCAAATACGGTGGAAAGGCGGGTCAGAGTACTATCACCATTGGGCAGCCTTTCGCGCTGGACAACACCACTGCTGCGGATATCGTGTTCGGACAGGCCTATTCCTATTTTGCCGCTTTTGACGGCAGCATGCCGGATCTGAACTATGGGGACCCGGATGCCTGTGAGAACTCCCGTGCTTTCAAATCTACCGTAGAATCGGCCACCAAGTGGGTGAATATGGGCGTAGACGGTTTCCGTCTGGATGCCGTGGTGTGGATTTATGGCGGCAAGTGGGAATCCAACGTCAAGTTCCTGGACAAGTGGTACCAGGCCGTGAATTCGGCCTATAAGACCGCCGGTCATTCTGATCCTATCTTTATGGTGGGTGAAGCTTGGGATGGAACCCACTCCAATCCGGAGAAGTATTACTACAAAGGCCTGCCTTCCAACTTTGAGTTTGACTACGGATATGCCGTGCGGGATATGCTCAAGAGCGGCGCGGCTGCTAACTTCGCTTCCAAGGTGTCTGGCTTTGTGACGGACCATACCGCCCAGAGGGCCGATGCCATTACGTCCTTCTTCCTCTCCAACCACGACGAGAACCGCTTCGCTTCCGAAATTGGTGAGACGGGTATGGGTACTATGCCCAAGAGAAAGCAGGCTGCTGCTATCCTGCTCAGTGGTCCTGGAAAGCCGTTCATCTACCAGGGCGAGGAACTGGGTTATTGGGGCGTTAAGGACACGGATGACGCATACGTGCGTACGCCTATCATGTGGAATAAGTCCGGTTCAGAATGCGCCAAGAAGGGCGTGAACAACAAAGTGGATGGAAATATGCTCAAGGCCGATATCTCCGTGGAGGCCCAGAGTGCAACCGACGGCTCCATCCTCAAGTTCTATCAGAGCTGGAGCCAGCTGCGCAACACGTATCCGGCCCTGGCTACGGGAACTATGTCCAAGGCCAACCTGCAGGGAAGTTCCATCGCTGCCTGGTATATGACCGAGGGTGGCCAGAAGCTTCTGGTTATCCACAACGTGGCCCCTTCCAGCGTGTCCGTTTCGGTCTCCGATTCCATGGACAAGCCCATCGCCCTCCTGGGCACGGGCACCGTCAAAGAC
>JAEEGK010016331.1_pt1 | contig 16338 bp, 11 predicted proteins | sample 8958771 | NCBI WGS metagenome assembly JAEEGK01 (sample SAMN16246547, study PRJNA631951) | gut metagenome | biome: gut microbiome; feature: rumen; material: SC-attached | host: Bos | place: Iran: Karaj | collected 2018-10 | reverse complement strand
TGATTTTGTTTTCCGAGAGGCCATGAACAGCATTCTCGGAACTATTTAAAATCCAACTATCCCGGGAAGTCACAGAGGCACTGTTAACGTAAGTATTTGCTTTATTGAAACGTAGAGACGGCCGGATATGAAACCAAACATTACCTTTCTCTTTTTTAAACTCCATATTGGTGGAAAGGCCGTTTACATAGGATTTCCCGCTGTTCTCTGTGGTAGAAAACATATTTCCATCGTCGCGATATGTTGTCCTGCCTACCTTGGTTCCAGAATCCGTATCCGCATATCTGTAATTAACACTTGCCGTAGTCTCTACATCTTTAATACGTGATGTGTTGACATTTACACCCAACTGGGCAGCTGTGGAAAGACCCTGGTCGCTTGATGAATGTTCCTCCCCCTCATCGTCAATATAAGCCACAACCATATTGGAATCATCCATTATGTTTAGTCCGTTTGCGATTACAGTTATCTGGTCTTTCTCGCTATAGGATGATAACAAAGCATTTTCATTCCATAGCACACCTCGATTGTCACGGAGAGCATTCTCTCTGTCCTTTTCTCCCAGCGTCGTACCTCCCTTTAAACCCACGTTACCGAACAATCCTTTTTCATATTCTTTCTTCAATGCGACATCCATCACCTTCTCTCGGTTACCATCCTGGATGCCGGAAGCCCGTGTCTGTTCGCTTTCACGATCGATGACACGAATCTTATCCACAATAGCTGCAGGCAAGTTATTAAGCGCAGTGGATTGGTCGTCGAAAAAGAACGTACGTCCTCCAACGGTGAGTTTGTCGATCACCTCTCCGTTGAACTTGACCTTGCCCTCGTCGGTTATCTCCATTCCGGGCATCCTCATCAGGAGGTCCTTGAGCATGGCATTGGCTCCCATCTGGAATGACGAAGCGTTGAACTCAACCGTATCCTTCTTTACAATTATTGGGTTGCCGACGTCGGTCACCATAGCCGCCTTGAGGTAGTTCTCGTTGATTTGGAGTTTGATAGTGCCCAAATCCACATTCCGGTTGCGGAAATACTTGTTCACGACGTATGGCTTATAACCAAGCATCTCCACATGGAAGACATATTCCCCAAAAGGGACTCCCTCTAGCGAAGCCTTTCCTTCCGCATCGGAGAGAGTGAAGTTGGTAATGCTTGTATCCTTTACAGGTATTACATATACCGAAGCAAAGGCGACGGGGTCGTTGGTAAGTGAATCAAGGACAGTCGCCTCAACCCGCGCCAACCTCTCGGCCGTCATATTTTCGTTGACTATAAAAACCTGCGCCTTTGAAACGACACAGGACGCCATGAAAAAGCATAGGACTGAGAAGACTTTACACATTTGTGATCGATATACGAACACAAATGTAATAAAAAAAGAAGATTGTCAGATCCTGGGTTTTTGGATGATACGGATGACTAGGGAAATGAAATAGACAATGAGTCCGTAGAGGAGTGGAATCATGTCCACCCTAAGGCCTCCGCATGTTACCCCACGGCTCAAATCATCGAACTGCTCGATGAAACCGAAAATCTGGTATAGACCTCGTAGTGCAAAGAAGATTGATACAGTTAGGGCCCCGATTCCGATTTCCTTGACCCAGCGGGGAGCCTTCCATGCCGCGACTAGCAAGGCAATCAGGAAAAGAGTCAGGATAATCATTATCGCCGGGCCTCCTTGAATGAAGAATTGTGATATTGACCAGCTGGCCTTTTCAACGGTCTCGGGATGAAATTGTCCCAGGGAATCCGCTACGTAGATAATCTCTTGTGTCATGATGATGATAGTTTAGTAGTACAACAAAGTTACGACAAGTTGTCGTGACAGTCCAAAGTTGAATCCTTCTCCGGAATTGTTAAAACCCATTTTAAAGACCTTCAGAGTTTGCATTAGCCTTGGAAAAAGGTTATTTTAGTGTCGGAATGAGAACTGTCGGAAGAATAGCGTATTGGATCATGGCTTTGGTGCTTGTCGCCACCATACTTGTCAGCCTGGATTTCAAACTGACTGAAGCCGTGCTGTTCGCATTGATCTTCTGTCCATGTGCCCTTGCGCTGGAGTATCTGATGCCAAAGGCGATGAAGCCCATGGATAAAGTCTATCTCTCATTAGCCATACTGGTTTCGGCAACTCTTCTGATCCTGATAGTGCATCATTTTGTCTGGAACCTGATTACCCTTGAAGTTTATCAATTGAATCAGAAGAAGGTTCCTCCGATGCTCATAAATCCTGTATTCCTGGGACTTATTCTGACCTCACTCTCAATAGGGGACCACTTTTGGAATAAATGGCTTTCAAAACATCTGAAGCCGGCGTCACGAACCATCACTTTTTTCTCTGACAGGAAAAGCGTTACCCTTGACCGGGCAGCTATCGCATATATTGAATCCAATGACACTGAGGTAAGGATAGTGACAGTCTCCGGAGAAGTGTTTCGGAACAAGACCGGCATCGGTCAGTGGGAAAATCTGCTAGGTGATGGTTTCCTTCGGATTCACAGGTCTTATCTGGTGAATATGGATCTGTCTGTCCTTGTCTCTTCGGACATGGTTGCTGTTGGTGATGTCCAATTGCCCGTTTCCCGAAAGTACAAAGAGTCTGTACAAGGGTTATTAAAGGAGTAGAGACGGAACCATAGTGATTATCAATCGGTTGAGCAATCTCCTCCGTCCGTTTTTGATGGGGGTAGAATGTGTATCTTATTGATTATCAATATAGAGTTGTCTCCTGGGTAAATGAAAAGCAGCAAAACTGTAATTGCTGCGGCAATTTGCCGGTACAGGATATTAATGTTAAAAGTAGTGCTCATTGCGCTGATTGTTAATTAGTTACACTGGTCGCAAATTTAAAAAGTGACCTGGTCGCAAATAAGGAACGTTTTCGGGGTGTATTACAAACAAGAAACCGCCCCGGAGGCTTCTCTGAGGCGGTTTGAGTTGTTTCAGGTGATTCGGTTGGGATTCGAACCCAAGACCCACAGCTTAGAAGGCTGTTGCTCTATCCAGCTGAGCTACCGAACCAATCCGTATTGAAAAGTTCCGCAAAGTTAATCTTTTAATTGCTATATTCACTGAATATTCGGAATAAAAGTTCTCAAAAATTATCATGACTCGAGGTTTTACCACTCTTAAAGGACTGATTTACTTCTTTTTCGGGGTAATGGTCACTTTATCTTATGTTGGATGCAAAGAAAACGAACCGACAATAATATCCGTTGAAGGAGTCGCTGTCAACAAAACATCAGTCAGTCTTTTGGAGGGAGGCCGTGAAAAACTTTCAGCGACCGTATCTCCGTCCAACGCTCCCAACCTCGCTGTCTATTGGTCCTCCTCCGACATTAAAATAGTTAGTGTTGACGGACAGGGTAATATCACCGCGGTAGCTCCTGGCACCGCGGTAGTCACGGTCACGACAGTCGATGGAGGGAAAAAGGCCACATGCCAGGTCACTGTCGAGGCCAAGCCGATCCCTATTTCTAAAGGTGCGTACAAACATGTATTTATCATAGGCGTAGATGGAGGTGGAGCGTTCTTCAAAGACACTCCCACCCCGAGAATGGATGAGATATTCAGGACAGGAGCGGTCTCCTACAGGGCCAAGACCTCATATCCTACGATCAGCGCTCAATGCTGGGGATCGATGCTCCATTCTGTCCTCCCGGAATTCCACAGGCTGACTAATGGTACTGTGGCCAGCAAACCATTTAATCCTAACAGCCCGTTCCCTTCAATATTCAGGATTGTCAAAGAGGCGCGTCCGGACGCCAAGATGGCTTCATTCTGTAATTGGAACCCGATCAACATCGGCATCATCGAGGATAATCTCGGTGTGGTTAAAGATACGGGAAACGATCCTGAGGTTGCCGCGAAGGTGGTCAATTATATTCAGAACAATGATCCGACCCTGCTATTCGTGCAGTTCGATTCCGTGGATGGCGCTGGCCATGGAAGCGGATATGGCTCGTCCAAGCATCTCGCCGCCATCACCGCCGTTGACAAGCTGATCGGGGATATTTACGATGCGGTCAAACAGAAGAATATCCTTGACGAGACGCTATTCATTGTCTCGGCCGATCACGGTGGCACTCCGGAGGGCTCACATGGGGGCGACACGGAGGCCGAGAGATACGTGTTCCTGGGGGTCACCGGACCGACCGTCGTGATAGGCGGGCTGATCCAGAATCCGGAAGTGAGGGATATAGCCGCGATCTCGGCGTATGCCTTAGGTTTGGATTTCCCGGAAACTTGGACCGGAATAGTCCCCGGAGGATTGTTCCAAGGTGTGGAAGCGATGGAGCGCCATGAGATGGAGCCGGAGGAAATCCCTGTGTCTGAGAACCGTAAGCACCAGACAGAGCCCACTCCAAGCCTTGATAATGTCAAGTCATTACTTGAAGGACATAACGTCATCGCCTACTTCCCGCTAGACAGTGACGAGAAAGACGCTTTCGGCAATGTCAAAACAGCCACAACGGGCAAGCTTTATTACTCTGACGCCTATTACGGCAAGGGTGCCGACATGTCTGACGGGTACATCACGCTCAAGGAAGTCTCTGTCGGAACCAACTCATTCTCAGTGGCTTTGTGGATAAAAACAAGCGGTGTTCCTTCCGACCCGTGCATAATCTCAAATAAGAATTGGAATTCTGGAGGTAATATCGGCTTTGTTTTGTCTATCCGTAGCGACGAGGACATCAAATTCAACGCCGGCAACAGCGGTGACAGGATGGATGCCGGAGCCGGATTGCCTCTTGATTACAAGGGCGGATGGATGCATGTTATCCTTGTTGTGGACCGGGAGAAGAATAAAATCAGACTCTTCTATGATTTCGCCTCGGAGCTGGACTATGATATCCCCGAATCGTTGAGGAATGTATCCTTCGATGCTCTTGACCTGAATATCGGACAAGACGGAACAGGCCATTACGGTGCCCATCTAGCGGCCCAGCTGGACGAGTTCATCATCACCGCCGACGCCTTGAGCGATGAGGATGTGGCCAAGTTAAAGGCTTATTACGTGAAGTGATATCAGGATTTCTTTTTCCTGGTCAGCAGTTCCATGGCAAGGACCATTCCGGCTCCTATCAAAGCCCAAGCGACCGCTCCTCCGATGTGGAGTGTGCCAGAGGGCTGGCCATTCAGGACATTGGCGGCATCATAAGCGGCTTTGTCCGCCCATGGCCAAACCTTGACAAGAGCCCCTATCGTGAAACCGATCAACACCAGAAGGGTCTGTTTCTCATATTTACCGATAAGCCAATGAAGGAACTTGGAGAACGCCACGATCCCAATGACGCAGCCAAGGGCGAACACGAGCAGCACGGGAATATTCAACTCGCTGACTGCTTTCATGATATATTCATATTTCCCGAACAGGACAAGAATGAAGCTTCCTGAGATTCCGGGAAGAATCATGGTGCAGATGGCGATAGCGCCACAGACCGCTATGAACCAAAGATCGGAGGTTGTCTCCGTGGGGGACATCAAGCAAATGAAAGCCCCGAGAGCGACACCGAAAACCAGCCAAATAACATCCGAGCCCTTCCAATCCTTTATGTCATAAAGCAGAAAAACCGCGGAGACGACAATCAGACCGAAGAAAAACGCCCAAGTCTGGACGGGATGGTGAGCCAGCACATACTCCATCAGCTTTGCCAATGAGAAGACGCTGATAATCACACCTATCGCAAGCCACAAGAGGAACGTGCCATTGATGGTCTTCCAAAACTCCTTGAAGTTCCCTTTAATCAACAATTTCCACGTGGAAATGCTCATGATGGCGTTCAAGGAGTCGATGAGCTCGTTGAATATACCCGTGAGAAGGGCTATAGTGCCGCCAGAGACTCCCGGGATAACATTAGCCGCTCCCATGGCGAATCCCTTGAGAGCGACAACGATATTATTGATGATATTTGACATTCGTTATTGAATCTTTCCTAGATAGTTTTTCATGGCATTGAAACTGTCCAGCTGCGAGAGATCCTTCCCTGCGGGGTCAGAGACCACGAGGTCGAAAAGGTCGCCCCCCAACTGCTTCCTACCGATCTTGAAACGGGCCTTGGATGTCCTGGCCATGTACTCAATAGCGAAGTCAGGCTCTTTAATCAAAGAGATGAACACATCAGGAGCCCTCTCTTCCAAAACCCCCATTTTGTACTTGTTCGGTCGGCCAAGCCAATCGAGGTCTTTTTTCGTGATGGTGGTCTGGATGCTCGTGATCAACCTGTCCTCACTCCCTATCTTGCGGAAGTCTTGGAAGAACACGGCGCCATTAATATCCATGCTTCGGAAATAATTCATAATCGTAGACTTGCAAGCGTCGAAAGACGAATCTTCCACATCGATTATCGCCACATAGGTCTTGATTTTCGAAAGGGGAAGAATCTCGGTCGGAACCGTGCTCGCATGTCTTCTCAGACTTCTTTTCCTGAATATATTCTTGACAAAATTGAACATAATCTTAAATGTTGACAGAAGAGATAAGCTCCCGGATCTCAGCCTTGGCATCCCTCCAGCGAGGGACATCTATCTTGGTTCCGACAACCTCGACGACTTTCGCAGCAATTATCGAGCCGACCTCGCCGCACACTTTCAAAGGCATACCGAGAGAATGCGCATAGAGGAAACCCGCCGCATAGGTGTCGCCAGCTCCAGTAGCGTCGATGGTGGCTGCAGGCCAAGCCTCAATATAGTGATATTCATCACCTTGCTGGACCATTGACCCGTCCTTTCCGACCTTGACCACGGCGATCTCGCAACTTGATGCCAGGTCAGCCAAAGCTTCCCTAGGCTCCTTCTTCGTGAATGCCCGGGCCTCGGACTCATTGGCGAAAACGATGTCGATGTATTTATCGACGAGGTTATGGAAGAAAGCCTCGTTTGATTCCACGACATTGTATGAGGCCATATCTATTGATATCTTGCAGCCGGCGTCCTTGGCCATTTGCACCGCCCTGCGGATAAGATCCTGATTCTGGACAAGATATCCTTCAATATGGAAATAATCATATCCCTCGAAATACTCCGGTTTCAGATCTTCCGGCACAAGCTCGAGAGCGGCACCCATATAATCGGCGAAAGTCCTCTCGGCATTGGCGCCGGTTATGAAACACATGGCGCGTCCCGAACCCTTGGTGCCTTCCAGAAGTATGGTCTTAACCCCGAATTGCTCAAGAGTACTCTTATACAGATGCCCAAGCTCGTCGTTGCCGATCTTGCCGATATAGCAAGAGGGCATCCCGAATATCGATGTGCAGGTGATTGTGTTGGCGGCGGAGCCTCCAGGAACGTATTTCACCCCATATTCCTTAAGCTTCGACCAGATTTGGTCACCTGTCTCAAGATCAACATGTTGCATGCTTCCCGGAGGAAGGTGATACTCTTTGAGCATCGAGTCGTCAGGGAAAACGGCGAGAATGTCCGTTAAAGCGTTTCCTATTCCTAGAATTGATTTCATAAAGCAAAATGAGCGTAATCGGCGCTAAGTCCACAAATTTAAGGATTATTTGATTAAATTTGTTACCATGAACAAGAAGGTAGGGAATATTCTCAAGTATGGACTGTCAATCCTGCTTGCGGTGGCGTTGTTGTATTTTGCGTTCCGAAAGGTGGACTGGAATGATTTCTGGGCAGCTTTGAGGGCGTGCAGATGGGAATTTGTCCTTCTCTCAACCGTATTCGGATTATGCGGGTTCTATCTTAGGGCATTGAGGTGGAGAGAAGTTTTGCTTCCGATAGATCCAACCACGAGGACTTTGAGCTGCTTCAACGGAGTCAATATAGGTTACGCCGTCAATATGGTCTTGCCGAGAGTCGGTGAAGTCCTCCGGTGCACGTATATAACGACCCACTCCAAGAAGGTCAAAGATCCCGAGACCGGGGAAGAACACCATCTGGCGACTTTTGACAAGGCCTTGGGAACCGCCGTCCTGGAAAGATCTGTGGATGTGGTGATGCTTGGAGTCCTTCTGGTGGTCTTCCTGATCTTCACTTGGGACAAATATGGAGGGTTTTTCGTCGATAAGATTTTCGGTGCCGCGGCGGGTCGTTTCACATGGGGCAGGCTCGCCATTGTCGTGTTGGTCTTCCTGGCTGTACTGGCTTCCGGTTGGACAGTAATCCGTTTCGCCAACAGGTGGAAACCTCTAGGCAAAGTGAAAGATTTCTGCAGAGGCCTTTGGCAAGGATTCGTGAGTTGCCTGAGGATGAAGAGGGCGTGGTATTTCTTTCTTCTCACCATCCTGCTTTGGGTATGCTACTGGATGATGAGCGCGACTATTCTATGGGCTGTGCAAGGGATAGACACCTCTACAGTCTCGGCAGGCCTCGCCTCGGCGGTGAACACGATCCAGTCCCTCAATCTGACTGACGCATTGTTCCTGATGCTCGCCGGTGCCCTATCTTCAATTGTCCCTGTTCCCGGAGGTTTCGGCGCTTTCCATTTCATAGTGGCAGGAGCGGTTTCCTATGTTTATGGCCTTCCTTTCGAGTTCGGAATCATCTTCGCAACCTTATCCCATGAGTCCCAAGAGCTCAACCAGCTGATCTGGGGTGGGATTTCCTTAGTTATCGAGCAAATAAGAAAAGACTGAATATGAGACCTATCAGGTTATTTCTCGCTGTCGCGGCACTGACTCTCCTGACCATTGGAAACGACGCCATGGCTCAGACTAAATTATCCTCGAGACAGCTCTACTCCCAGTTCCAGAAGCCTGACACCCGCTACCGCCCCTTCGTCAGGTGGTGGTGGAATGGAGACAGAGTCAATGCGGAGGAACTTATCCGTGAGCTCCATATCATGAAGGACGCCGGAATAGGTGGTGTGGAAATCAATCCCATTGAGTTCCCGGCCGGAGACGACACTCTGGACACCAAACCATTGAAATGGCTCAGCGATGAGTGGATAGACATGCTCAAGGTTGTCTTTGATGAGGCTGACAAGATAGGGATGACATGCGACCTCATTATCGGTTCCGGATGGCCATTCGGCTCAGAGAGCTTACCGAGGGACGAGCGGGCGGAGGTGCTTCTCACCTACGCCAAGGAAGTTCCGGCAGGGGAGACTCTCGAAATGTCCCTGTTCCACATTTTCAAGGAGATTGATCCAGGGGTGACCATAGTGAATCCACGCCGTACTCCCGAACTTGTTTCCATATGTCTGGCACCAGATCCTATGAACGGTCTGGAAGATGCCGTCGACTTGTCCAAAAATATCAAGGACGGTGTGCTGAGAGTCGATGTCCCGGAAGGAAAATGGCAACTTTACGCCATGGTCAAGTTCGAGTCTTTCGCCAGCGTGATCAATGGTGCTCCTGGAGCGGCGGGATCCATATTAAACCACATGGACGCCGTGGCTGTAAGGCATTATCTGGACCACATGACCGACGCCATCGAGAAGAGGATAGGTCCTCTTTCCGGAAGGATTCGCGCGCTCTTTATCGACAGTATGGAGCTTGAAGGCAACAACTGGACTTCGGATTTCGCCAAAGTATTCAAAGAGAGAAGAGGATATGACTTGCTCCCTTGGCTTCCCTTCACAATGTTCGAGGTCGGCCGTCTGGGTGACGTCAAGAGCTTTGAATACGGATCGAAAAAAAGCGCCAAGTTCGAAGAGGAAGTGAACCGTGTGCGGTTTGATTTTGAGCTCACCAAAGCGGAGTTGCTCAACGAGCGTTTCTACAGTACCATGAGCGATTGGAGCAAGGAGAAAGGTTTAAAAACCAGGGCGCAGGCCTATGGAAGAGGCTTCTTCCCCCTTGAAAGCTCTTTCAATGTTGATTTCCCTGAAGGAGAATCTTGGACAACAAACTGGCTCAAGCACAAGATCGGCGAGGAGATGGGCGACGAGGACTACCGTCGTGGACGCGGTTACACGATGATCAACAAATATGTCTCTTCCGCAGCGCATCTCTCTGGCAAGAGAGTGGTTAGCGCCGAGGAGATGACAAACACCTACAAAGTGTTCACGACATCTTTGGAATTCCTCAAAGTCGGCTCTGACATGAGTGCCATTTCGGGAATCACTCACTCAGTATGGCACGGTTTCAACTATTCTCCCCTTGAGGCTAAGTTCCCGGGCTGGATCCAATATGGAACCTTCCATAACGAGAGGAACACATGGTGGCCTTATGTCAAGAACCTCAACGACTACCGGGCGCGCATAGCCAGCCAGCTCCAGAACTCTGACATGTACACGGACATCGCGATTCTCCCCGCCAACTACGACATGTGGACCACAATGGGTGTCCAGACAGAGCCTTTCCCGGTGAAGCTGAATGTTCCTTACACATCCTTGATTTGGGAAGCGATCCACAAGACTGGAGGTGGCGCTGACTATGTCAGCGAGATAATCCTAGACAATGCGACTGTCAAGAACGGAAAGCTCTGCTACGGGCCTAAGGAATATGGGACACTGTTCATCGTGGAGGTCACAAGCACCACACCTCAGACCCTTGCCAAACTTGAGGAGTTCGTTAAGCAGGGAGGTAGAGTCTTCTGTGTGGGCAAATATCCTGAGAAGTCGCTGGGATACAATAACTACGAGACCCGTGACAGGGAGATCGCCGAAGGTGTCGAGCGCCTTAAGTCATACAAAGACAATTTCGTTTTGCTTGAGAAACCCGAGGATGGGAAGTATCTCGAGTGGTACGAAGGGGTCTTGGATAAGTATTCCATGCCTCATTACATCACAATCTCGAACCCGGACCGCTTCCTTCTTCAAGACCGTTATGTCACTGACGACAAATCTGACATTTTCATAGTCATGAACGCTCACATGAGCGAGGCTCGTGAGACGGATATAACTTTCCAGAAATCAATTACTTCCGGAAAACACGCCTGGATTTATGACCCCGCCTCAGGAAACCGCTTCCCTCTTAAACTCGACAAGAGTGGCAAGGCTCATTTCCGCTTCGGTCCTTCCGAGACATACTTAATCGTGTTCAACAATGACGGCCGTTCCTCCGGCAAGGTCCCTGTCCTCCACAACCCCGTCGCCCCTGTCATCCTGAGCGAAGCGAAGGATCTGGCTGAGGCCAACGGCCCTTGGAACCTTACACTCCACCAGCCGCACCCGGATTCAACCTGGATGGCTAGCCTGGACACCCTCCAGGACTTCAAGGATATGACTGACACTACCTTCAAGAATTTCATGGGTACTGTCGTCTACAAGACCACAGTCACTCTTGACGGTAAGACTCTGCCTAAATACATCAATCTTGGGAAAGTCGCTGACATCTGCGAGCTTAAGATCAATGGGCGCGATGCCGGGATGATGTGGTTCGGTGAGAGGATTTACGACATTTCCCCTTATGTCAAAACGGGAGAGAACACCATTGAGGTGAAAGTGACCACCTTGATGGGTAACTATATTCAGACACTCAAGGACAACAGGGCAGCACAGCGTTTCGTTTTGAGACGCAACCAACCCTATGTGTCCGCAGGATTGATTGGACCAGTAAAATTATACAAATGAGAAGATTATTAAGACTCGCAGCCTCCGCGCTGCTTCTCATGGGCGTCTCGGGGACGCTCGGAGCCGCCGATTATTTCGCGAGAGATTTCGGCGCGGTTCCTGACGGCATGACCGTCAATACGGTGAGCATTCAGGCGGCCATCGACTTCGTGTCCGCTCATGGTGGTGGTAAAGTGGTTTTGGACAAAGGTGACTACGTGTCAGGATCCATCTATTTGAAAAATGATGTGACTCTTTGGATCGATGAGGACTCTGCCCTGTTGGGCTCTCTCAATCCGTTTGATTACATCAAAGATCCTGACGCCAAATGGACCGCTCTGATCTTCGCCATCGGACAAAAGAATATCGGTATCGAGGGCGGTGGCACCGTCGATGGACGTGGCTTCAGCATAGCGACAAGGTACATTGACTTCGTCCACCTTGGAGTCATTGAGGATGATCTCAGGAACGACCGTCTGCAAGAAGCGAAGCGCCCTGAGAATATCCATTTCTACAAATGCGAGGGCATTGTGATACGTGACCTTCTGCTCAAGGACCCGGGGTGCTGGAACCAGCAGTACGACAAATGCCGCGACATCCTGGTTGAAAGAGTACATGTGGATGCAAAATCCTACTGGAACAACGACGGTATCGACATCGTGGACAGCAGTGACGTGATCATCCGTGATTGCTTCTTCGACGCCGCCGATGACGTTTATTGCTTCAAGAGCCATAGCAATGACGGTGTCAGCGAGAACATCCTCGTCGAGAACTGCGTGGGCCGCTCAAGCGCCAACGGAATCAAGTTCGGAACCTATACCAGGGGAATATTCCGGAACTTCAAGTTCAAGAACATGAAGATTTACGACACCTACCGCAGCGCTATCACCATCGCCACGGTGGACGGTGCCGTTATCGAGGATGTCGAGATTGACGGAGTCGAGAGCATCCACACAGGAAACCCCATATTCCTCCGCACCGGAACCCGTCACACCCGTGACGACCAGAAACCGGTCCTGAGGAACATCGTGATCAAGAACATGTACGCGGAAGTACCTCTCGACAAACCCGACGCCGGCTACAGCTACGAAGGCCCGGTCGAGGACCTGCCCCGCAACGTCCTCCCCAGCATAATCTACGGCAACCCCGACATCAAGATCGAGAATGTGCGCCTGGAGAACATCGAGATTGTCTACCCGGGTCATGCGGATCCTGAATATGCCTACAGAGGCTCCTCCAAAGAAGAACTTGACGCGATTCCCGAGATGGAGACCAGCTACCCTGAGTTCTCCAACTGGAAAGAGCTTCCCGCATGGGGATTCTATATCCGTCACGCCAACGGCATCGTCTTCGACAACGTGAAAATCACCGTGGATGGTGAGGATTACCGCCCGGCGATTGTGACCGACGATGTCAATGGATTGAGGCTCAAGGATGTGGAGATCAACCAAGACACCGCTCCTAAGGGCAAGAAGCAGATTATCAACAAGGACACCAAGAACATCAAGAAGAAATGAAAAAGATATTGATTATAGCTTCCCTGCTTCTTGTTTCCCTGGCGGGGATGTCACAAGAGAAACAGCCTCTCTACAAGTCTTCCTTCTTCGGAATCCGTAGCGACGGTACCACGGACAACACCACTTCCATCCAGAAGGCGATTGATTTCATCGCCGAGAAGGGTGGCGGAACTTTGGAGTTCAGCGTCGGACGTTATCTCACCGGCTCCGTCCAACTCAAATCCGGGGTTGACATTTCCCTTAGGGAAGGCGCTGTCATCGTGGGTTCCACGAATATATATTCCTACAAAGGCGCCAAGGGCATCTTCTGGGGAGAGAACATCTCCGAAGTGAACATCTATGGTAAAGGTGTTTTCGACGGCAGAGGTCCTGAACTACTCCGGAATATCGACGGCCAGATCAAGATGAGGCATATTGACGATCCGGTCATACCCACCCTCCTCTATTTCAAGAATTGCGAGAAAGTGACTTTGCAGAACTTCATTTTACGTTACCCGGCCACAACGGATAATCTTTACATAATCGAAGGCGGTGACGTGAAAGTCGAAGGTTGCTACACAGACACGAAATGAGAAAATGTTTATTTGTGATGGTCCTGGCCCTGTGCTTTAGCGCGGTGGCCGGGGCTGAGGAGTATGCTTGGAAGGCCACGTGGATAAGCAAGCAGTATTACCAGAGCGAGACCAACTCATGGCTGGCGTTTCGTAAAGACATTGACATTGAGAAGGTTCCGTCATCCCTCGTGGCCAGGATCGCAGTCGACACGAAGTACTGGCTTTGGATCAACGGCGAGCCCGTGGTCTATGAGGGTGGTCTTAAAAGAGGGCCGTCCATAGGTGGAGGATATTACGACAAAGTTGAGATCGCACCGTACCTTAAAGAGGGCCCAAACAGGATTTCCGTCCTTGTATGGTTTTTTGGAAAGGCCGGGTTCAGCCACCTGAGCAGCGGCACATGCGCCCTGCTTTTCGATGCCCGCAGTCCCGAAGTCGAGATTCTATCCGATGAATCTTGGGAGTGTTCCGTAGAATACGGGTATGGAACCGCCTCACACCCGATCACAAACTACCGCCTCTCCGAAAGCAATATCCGCTACGACGCCAACTTGTTTGATTACAATTGGTTCAAGACACCTATTCCCAGGCCTGATGAAAGGCCTGTGCCACGTAAGGCTCCAGAGTGGCTGGGGTCGGCAATCGAGCTTCCTTACCTCCCCGGGGACGTCCCTATGGGAGAACTGGTCGAAAGGCCGATTCCCCAGTGGAAGAACTATGGACTTAAGGAATATCCCTCAACCCGCCAAAGCGGAGACACGCTGTTTTGCAAACTGCCGTATAACGGTCATTTCTCCCCTTGGTTTAAAGTCGAGGCTCCGAAAGGGATGGTGATCTCGATGCACACCGACCACGATATGGTCTCTGATGCCAAATGTGTCAGCGCGGAATATGTCACCAAGGAAGGTGTCCAGGAATATGAGAGTTACGGCTGGATGAACGGGGAAGTATTGTATTATATCTTTCCTCCGGAGGTTAAAGTCTTGGGTGTCAAGTATCGGGAGACCGGATACGATGCGGAGTTCACTGGTTCTTTCTCCTGCTCCGATCCCATTCTCAATGATTATTGGCAGAAAGCCCAAAGGACGCTTTACGTCTGCATGAGGGACACGTATTATGACTGTCCAGACCGCGAGAGGGCACAATGGTGGGGCGATGAGGTCAACGAGCTGAACGAGGCCTTCTATCTTCTTGACCGCAAGGCTGACAAGCTCGCCCGCAAGGGTATTATGGAACTTGTCCACTGGCAGAAGCCTGATGGGGTCATGTACGCCCCTATCCCTTGCTCCAACTATTTCAAGGAGCTTCCGATGCAGGTCCTGAACTCCATCGGCTGGTATGGATTCAGGGGATATGCCTTCTATTCCGGAGACTATTCTTTTGTGAAAGAAGTCTATCCAGCCGTCCACAAATATCTTCACGAGGTCTGGAAGCTTGATTCCGAGGGGCTTCCTATCTACCGCATTGGTGGTTGGGACTGGCCTGACGCAGGAGCGCACCAAGACCGTGTGGCTCAGTTACATCTGTGGTATTACCTTGCGCTTAAAGCTGAGGCGGAGTTCGCCAGGGTGCTTGGAAAAGAGACGGAAGCCGCTGATAACGAGGCTATTATGTCAAAAATAGCGACAGCTCTGAACTCCAATTATTGGAATGGCTCCGCCTATATCACTCCCGGATTCGAGGACCTTCCGGACGACCGTGTCCAGGCTCTGGCTGTCATCTCTGGAGTGGCTTCACCTGATAAATATCCAATGCTCAAAAAGGTTTTCGCCGATCGCTACAATGCCACGACTTATATGTTCCCTTATGTCCTTGACGCCCTTTACACGATGGGAGAGCCGAAGATGGCCCTGGACAGGATGCGGAAGCAGTGCCCGACCATAATGAAGGACAGTTGCACGACACTATGGGAGCACTGGAATTTCGAAGGCACTTGCAACCACGCATGGGCCGGTGGCGGAGTCATCTCTATGGTCCGCCAGTTGGCTGGAATTGATGCGTTGAAGCCTGGTTATCAAGAGTTTGAGGTCAACCCCCAGATGGGTGACCTGAAATGGCTCAAGACCGGCTTTGAGACCAATTACGGCAGGATCGAGGTCTCCCTACAGAAAAAGGGCAAGAAGATAGAGGCCGAGATAACCGTCCCTGAGGGTACGTCATGCAAAGCCGGAGGCAAGACCCTCACCCCCGGCACTCACAAAGTCAGGCTTTAATTCTTGACGAACAGGATACCGTCAGCATGGATTCCGGGTTCATCAGAAAGAATGCGGATGCTTCCGGATGCGCCCTTCTTAAGCCCGAAATCTCCAAGCTTGACCCATTCTCCACGGGTCTGACCTTCCACAAGTAGGTCAGATCTGTTGAACGGGACGGTTGTCTTTTTCCCGTCAACCTCAATCTCGAAGGTTGTGGTCGCGCAGCCGTCGTTCTGCTGGAACGCATACACTGAATACTCTCCATCAAGTTTCTCCGGTATACGATAGGCCAGATTATTCGCCGCGGGATCGCCTTCATAAAGGAGATATGTCTTTCCGTAAGCGCCTCTTCCATTCACAACAGTCCATCCTTCCTTATTCTCAATGAATTCGGAATCCTCGTCGATCAAGGTATCGGGCTCCCTTCCGTCCAGGCATGGATCTGTGGCATAGATTTCCTGAATCTTCGAGACATCCACTTTCTGGACATCACCCTTCCCTGCCATCGCTGCAGCCATACCGCAAGTCTGGCCCATGCCCATGAACACGGGCTCCATCCTGATGGAACCATATGCGATGTGAGACGCTGAGATACACACCGGTACCAGCAGGTTTGT
>JAEEGK010016330.1_pt1 | contig 16339 bp, 6 predicted proteins | sample 8958771 | NCBI WGS metagenome assembly JAEEGK01 (sample SAMN16246547, study PRJNA631951) | gut metagenome | biome: gut microbiome; feature: rumen; material: SC-attached | host: Bos | place: Iran: Karaj | collected 2018-10 | reverse complement strand
TATTCAACGATAACTAGTTCATCACCCTTGCCATGGGGGGAGGAATCTTCATGGGAAGATATAGACGGTAATGGAACAGGTGATATCCCTGTTATTTCCGGTGCTGATGCTGTAGGCGATGTTACAATTAACTTAAATGCGTCTCTTACTTGTTCCGAATCCCTTACGTTTAATAATTCAGGCGACAGAACTATTACTATTAATACAAATGGAAATACACTTTCCTGCGTTGCCGACAGCAGAAGCTGGCTTTTAGTTCATGCAAATAATAATTTGCATACGGCCGCAATTACTGTTACAGGCGGCGGAACTGTTTCTATATATTCTCTTGATTTCCCGGACAGCGGAAATCATTCAATAACAATTGATACGGGTACAACATTCAGGATAGAAAATTCTTTTTATGGCAATGCCAGCTCTGATACAATGACCTTTAAAGGAAGTGGAACGCTATATATTCCGGCTTCCGGTGCAAATCTGAATTATGGCAATTCTGGAATTGTCTACAATTCTTCTCTGGAAGTTCTTCCTGTTGGTGATCCTTCGTATTACAAAATCTCTTCGGACGGTTCTTCTATTTCATCTGCAAATGGAATCGGAATAACTTTTACGATTGACAGAAGCAAAGGAGGAACTCAATCTGTTCCATTTACGTATACAGCTTCTGAAGAAGGTTCTGCTTCTCTTTCTGATTTTACTTTTGCAGGTTCAACTCTTTCTCCAACTGGAACTGTCAATGTTACGGGAAGTTCTTTGACAAGGAATTTGAAATATTCACCGGCGGTTTCTGGTGCAACTCTTTCTGCTGGTGATAGTGTAACTTTGACATTTAAAACACCTGACGGTTCAATGGTTCTTGCACAAATCAGCTGGGTAGAAGAAGAACCGCATTGGATTGGAATAACTTCAACAGACTGGAACACGGCTACTAACTGGAGTAACGGGGCTGTTCCCTCTGGTACGGATAACGTTGTAATTTCTTCAGGCTGTCCGCGCTATCCTGAAATTGATGCAGAAGTGGAAGCGGCTTCTGTAGTTGTAAATACAAATGCGCGTTTTACTGTTGTTTCAGGCGGAAAATTAACGGCTTCTTCTGTTACTTGCAACGGTAACAGCCGCATAGAACTTCCTGGCGGAACTTTGGCATCTTCTTCATTTACAATGAATGATTACGGCTACATTCATGCTACGGGAAGCGGCGGAACCGGCGGAACTGTTGAATTTACAGGTAATTCGACCTGGAATCCTAATTATCCAGATAGAACTACTTTTTATAATGTGATTGTTGATTCTGGTGCACAATTAACTTCCGGCGGTGATATAACCGTAAACGGAAACTGGCTAAATAACGGAACCTTTGTTCCTGGCTCTTACGATGTAATATTTTCTGGTTCTACGCTTCAGGAAATAACAGGCGGAAGCAGCGGTTTTTCAGGCTTTAAGATTACAGGAAGCAAAGTAAAAATACTTGATGATTTTGAAGTTTCAGGTACGGCAGTTTTATCGTGCGATTTAGACGAAGCTTCTACTGGAGTTCTTTCTTTTGGCGGAAGCGTAACAGCTTCTTCCGGTATCACGATAGGTTGTGATTTTGACTTTGCTTCAAGCGGAAGCCGTAGTTTTACCGCGCCGGCAGGAAATCTTTATATAACCGGTAATGCTGATTTTTCTTTATGTCAGAGTTTAACGCATTCAGGCGGAACGGTTTATCTTGACAGTACAGATTCAAAGAACTTTACAGGCTCTTCATCAATTGGTTTTAATGCTATTTCCATTTCAGGTGATGTTACGCTAAAAGGTACTGTTGCAGCAGACAGTATTACGACTGTTGCCGGCGCGGAACCAGCCATAGAAGGTTCTGTAGATATTTCTTCTGCGTTTACAGTTGTAAAAGATTCTGTTCTTTTTATAAAGCAGGGCGGTAATGTTTTATCAAGTGGAAGCGGTCAGCTTGTGCTTAATTCAGCTTCATTGAATTATACAGGCAGTTCTGCTTATTCGCTTGCCCTGCCTGTTGTTCTTTCTATGAACGGTACAGCAGAAGTAAGCATTGTTTCTTCTTCCGCAGGATTAACCTTGCCTGATGTAACATATTCTTCAAATCCTAATATTTCTGTTACAGGCGATGTAACGCTTGCAGGCGGCTCTATTGGTAAATTGACTGTAGAATCAGCTTCAACTTTAACATGTTCTGATTCCTTTACAGTAACAGGTTTTGCAACGCTTTCCGGTGATGTAAACTGTACGGATTCCCTTACCTTTAACGGCGGAATAAAAAGTATGGACGATTCTGTCGTAATAGAAGGAACGGCAGTTATAACTTCAGGTGCTGCAAATACAGAAATTTCAGGCGAAAACTTAAAGATAAACTGTAACTGGACTAATTCAGGAAGCGGAACGCTTACCGTAAGTAACGCCCTTACTGTAAACGGAAGTTTTTCAACTACTTCTGCAATAGCAGGCAGCGGAAACATTATCTTTTTAACAGGCTCAACATTGAATTCTGACCTTGATTTTTCTTCAGGTACAGTAAGCCTTCTAAGCGGAATACTGAATCTTGCAGGCGATGATACTTTAAGGGCAACAGTATTTGAACCTAACGGTACTGTTGACGGAACAGGCGGTGGAAGTACGCCTTATACTCTTACATTGAATGTTCCTTCTGTAACTTCTTCAAGCAATCAGGTTTACGACTGTAATGTATCTCTTGCGGCAAATACGGCAATTTCAGCTTCTGGTGGAAAAAACATAAGTTTTAACTATCCTGTAACTTCAGGCGGAAAAACACTTTCTGTAACAACAGATGGAAGCGGCAGCGTGGCTTTTGGTTCATCAGGTTCTTCTTTTAATGCCTTTGCTGATTCTGTGGATTTAATTTTAAAGGCTCCTGCTGTTATTTATGGCGATAATACATTTGCTTCTTTTAAGGCTGACGTTTCTGCATTCGGTACGGCAAAATCCATTCTTTTTGAAAGCGGAAAAACGCAGACAATAGCTTCTATAGATACAAAAGGTCTTAACGGTGCGCTTTTAACCCTTGGTTCAACTTCAACTGCAAAATGGAAAGTTTATTTTACGGCAATCCCTGCAATTACCGATTTTTCATACACAGAAATTTCAAACAGCGAATCTGTAGATTCTTCTGGTACGCTAAGGGAACTTGAACTTACGCCTACAATTCCAACGGTACGCGATACAAGCCCTGTAAGTACAATGGCATGGTTTGTTCACAGGTATTTCTGGCTAGGCCGTACAAATTCAAAATGGAGCGAAGCAACTAACTGGGCTTATGACGGAGACGGTAATTTAGCTTCTCCTGTGCCTGATTATACGGACGGTATGACAGAAATTATTCTTGATAAGACCGGAAGCTATGACCTTGAGCTTGCTGACGAAACAGTTACGCTTCCGTCAGCCCTTAACTTGAAATCTGTTTTTATAAAAGAATCAAATAGATTCGGTATTGCAGATTACAGGCTTTCTTTAACACAGAATACGGCAGGAGCTTTTACAAATAACGGAACTTTTGCGCTGTATGGAACTCAAACTCTGCCTGTAATTTCTCTGGCAGCAGGCGGAACTGCAATACATGGCGATGATTCAACTATAGAATATTACGGTACAACCCCTGCAAACGATATTTATTGTGTAACTGCTGCATCCGGTTTAAATAATTATAAAAAGCTTGTTATTGCTTCTGGCTCTGATGTAACGTTCAGCAATAATACCTCTGCAGTTTCGATTGTAAATAATGGAACTGTAAGGATACCGGTTGCTCTTTCTACCGATACAATAACGTTTACCGCAAGTTCTGCAGGTAATATTTTGAATGCCGGAACCGGAAGTGTTTTGATAACTGGAGTTGGAACTGTAGAATTTGCAGGAACGTTTACAAATAACGGAACACTTACGGCTTCTTCCGGTGATTTACGATTTAGCAGAAATTATTCGGGTACAGGCGGAACTTTTACGGCTAGTTCTACAAATACATATTTTGCTGGAAATGCTGATTTAAGCGGAACAGCGTTTACGCATTCTGGCGGAACTGTCGTTTTTAACGGTACAGGCAGCGCTAAGATATTAACGGCAAAAACAGACGGAACCACAGTTTTTAACAATATGAGTGTAAGTGCCGGCAGTTCTGCGCGTACAGCTTCAAGCTTTACCGTAAGCGGAAACTTGTTAAATCTGAATGCACCTGGTGCTGCATATTCATTCAGGGCGACGGCAGGGAAAATAACCTTTAATAAAAACAGCTCAACAGACGGAAACCTTACAATCAGCGGAAATAATTTCTTTTACAATTTATTATTTGCTTCCGGTGTTCAGGCATCTTTGACGGACAGGTTGTCTGTAGCCGGTACTACAGAAATAGCAAACGGAACAGGCAATGCTTTTTCTTCTACGGCTGCAAATACCTTTACTGGAATAGTTTATATAGGGACAACAGGATCCGGTGCAGTTCAGGCAGGGGATGTTTCGTTAACAGGGGCAAATACATTTACAACAGGCGTAACGATAAATAATGCAGATGCTGTTGTGTTGAATTCTGCGTCGGGCTTTACAATTGCCACTTCCGCCGCCTGTGATACGCTTGAAGTTCAAAGTGCTGTAACGCTTGCAGGAACTGTAACGACAACAGGAAATCAGTTTTACAATGGAAACGTTACAGGTACATCTGATTTAGTTCTTGATGCAGGAACAGCTTCTATAACTTTTAACGGAAATGTTACGACAAATGTTACAGGCGGCGGAAACCAGGTTTATAAATCTGCTGTTAACTATAGCGGTACTGGAACTTTAACAAGTTCTTCTGGAAATCAGATTTACAAAAAAAATGTTAACTGCGACAATTCAAGAACGTTTACAACAAATGCAGGCAAGGCCGTTCAGTTAGGTGCGGGGCTTGTAAGTTCTGCTTCAAATTCTATTACGGTTAATTCTGATTTATATGTAAGCGGAAGCGGAACGCTTGGCGGCGGAACAGGTAATTTTACAGTTTCAAAGAATGTTTATTTTGTATGTCCTGCGGTAAGTGATGTGATTACAATTGATTCTCCGTTTAATGCATCCAATATTGTTTTAATGGGCGGAAAGTTAAGCCTTAATGCAAATATAAGCGCAACTAATGACATGGTTCTTTTAAGAGGAAATACTTCTTCGATGTATAAGGACGGAAGCGGTGCTGCAGGAAGCGGTACAAGCGGGATTGAAAATCTTTTCCGCTATATAAGAGCTGCAAGTGATACAAATAAGCCTGATACGGCAGCTTCTTCATTAACTTCGTTGCCGTCTGCATATCCTGACGCGAGTACCGGATTCCCTGACGGTACAACAAATTCTTACTGCGGCGAAGTTGATTCAGCCGTTCTTGCAGGAAAAACTTTAACATGCGGTAAAAACTTTTATGCCAATGGCATAGACTTAGGCTCAGGTGCTTCCGGCGAATGGAATCTTGCAATTTCTGATACAGGAAATGCTTCTGTACGGTTTGCAGAAATGTATAATTTAACTGTTGCAAACTGTAATGCTTCCTATTGGGTAAGTGCTGCAGAAGGCTGTATCGATGGAGATGGTGGCGGCACAAATACAAATATTGATTTTAGCCGGCCGACCCTTGTTTCAAATGACAGTTCTGTTGCAACGAATGCCACTGGCAGCGGAACTTACACAGTTTTTGATGATGTAATCCGCGTAGAATTCAATGAAAAAATAGAAAATTCCAATAATGAAATTTCAAAAGTCATTTCTTCGATTAGTTTTTCAGGCGGCGCATTTTCCGGTTCATATTATGATGCAGACTGTACAGCTTCAACCGATGGCAAAGGCGACCTGTCTGTATTCTATATAAAAGTGCCTGCAGCTAATAAATGGAATACAGACGCAACAGGCACAAGTGCAGGTGATTTACAAAGTACAACCCGAAATGGAGATCATTCAGCAGAAATTCCTTATATAAATATTCCAAAGGCATTGGCAACTCTTTTTGCTACATTGCGCGGCGAGCATAAAAACAGAATTGCGCAGGTTAACTATACAGCGGTTGCAGACCGCTGTGCGCCGGTTTTAATCGGTGTGCAAATAGGGCAGGAACTGCATACTCCATATTCCGGAACCTATAACAGCCAGCCGCCTTACGATGCGCATAATTTTATTGAATTCCAATATTCAGAAGAAGTAGAAATTCCGGGGCTTGCTACAAGTAATGTTGAAGGAACCGGAATCAATGTGCATTCAAGTACAAGTTTAGGAAATATAAGCGGAAGTTCAGGTCTTACTATTGCGGGGCTTGCTCAGCTTTCTTCAGGCTCTATTTCATGCGGTTCAAATGACGCAACAGCAAACAGTGAAATTCATGCTTTATACAGAAATTTTGCAACAACTGTTTCTGGTTCTTCTGGTGCGCTTTCTTATAATTCAGCATATTCAAATCCGCAGACGCACCGCGTTCGTGTTGGGCTTGCTTCTTACACAAGCGGAACTGTAACGCCTGCTGATTCTAAAACCTACAGAAAATGGCCCGGCTATATTGATTCTCTGGTTTCTCCGGTTACAGCTTCTGGCACTGGAGCTGCTATAACAAGGCTTTCAAATGCAAACATTAAAGATGTTTCAGTCAATCATAATGTACTTGATTCTTCAGGAACTGTCCCGAATCACACTCTGCCGGCAATAACAGTAAACAAACGGCTTACAGATACAGGAACTGCATCTCAATACGACAGTATATTATATGGTGCCTGGGATACAACTGAGCCGTCCTTTGCACCGTTCAGGGCTGCTGCTGCATGGCAAAGTCCGTCTTCTTCAACAGAATACGAATCACTTGGAACAGGGCTTGTAGGTTCTACTACGCTTAACAGAATTGAAATGCATTTGTTTGACAATAAGCCTGCTTATAATTCTAATGATGAAGCTGCATGGCGGTCAAAACGAGGATGGGTTTCCGGCACTGGTGCTTTGGATACAGATTTAAAAGTTTCTTCTTCTTATGCGGCTGACATCTTTGGAGGCGCAAAACCGTTTACGGTTGCATTAAATTCTTCAACTTCTTCGCTTGCTACCGGCGGAATACGGTACAGTTCATTGTATAATCAGGCTTCTCGCTTTAAATATACAGATGATATTGCACAAACTCCGTCTGAATCTTTTGCATCTTCAGATATTCTGCATGAAGTAAAGGCTAATGTATTTAATGAATATAATGTCAGCCGCAATGTAACATCTCTTGCCGCAGATTCACTATATTTTTCAATTCCTTTGGATTCTTCTACCAACTTTAGTTTAAAACAGAAATTTAAAATATATTACGATGGTTCTTCCGGCATGATTACAGATTTAGCAGGAAACCGCTTGAAATCTGCAACAATTCAGACAGTTGATTTAACTCCTCCGGAATTCAGTATTGCGCTTGCGCCATTGGGAAAAAACAAGCTTTACCTGCTTTTTACAAAGGTGCTTAATACTGAAGAAATTACAGATCCGGCTCATCCGACGCAAAACTTAAATGTTCTTGAAAATATGCCCAAAAGCTTTGAAATAGTTGATATTGCAGGAGCTTCACCTTCGACAGCTCTTCAGATTGATGAAACTGTTCCGGCACAAATTGTTTATACTGGAAATCATTCTACGGCATTTGTATTAACGTTAAATGCAAATGTTACTTTAAATGATGTAAGAAATCTTTGTGTTGCCGTAAAAAACAACGGAAGCGGAGAAGACCCTGTTACACGTCTTCCGGCAAATGTTTCTTATATTCAGGATTACATAGGAAATTACACTCCGGTTCACAAGGCTCATGCGCTAAGCGATTTTGCCGTTGGAGCTGTAAGCGTAAACTATATTTATGACAACAGGCTTTTAGATGAAGAAGGAAGCATTAATTCTGTCCTGTTTAATTCCGATTCATGGACGGCACGGGATTTTGATGCAGACCAGAAAAACTTTGGAACCGTGCTTACAGACCATGATTTAACGTTCAATGTTTCTTTCTACGATGGAACAGATGATAATTCAGGCGGTTTTGCAGATTCCGGTATTTCAATTATATATGCCGATTCAAACCCCAAGAAAAAATCTATGGCTACGGAATTTAATGAAAATACAGGTTCTTCATGCAGAATCTGGCTTCCGAATGCAACTTCAGATGTGTTTTCTGCTTTTTCTGATGAAAACAATACTGGGTACGCAGAATATTCCGGCGGAACCCTGACAGGAAATTCTCTGACTTTTACGTTACCTGTAACAACTGACAGCCAGTTTGATTACTGGACACCGGGAAATCAGGTTAGTTTTATTTTTGGTCTTACAGATTCATCGGATAATTTAATTAAAATCCGGCATACACCGGTTTATCCAAGTGAAGCTAATTATAACGGACTTTCCGGAACTGAATATCCGCTGTATGCTGTTCGTCAGCTTTCATCTTCTAATCTGGCTTCAATTGATTTGTGGTCATTCAGGCTTAAAAAAGAAAAGTTACAGCGCGGCGGCGTTACGATTTTAAACAACGTTATAAATGCAAATGCCGGCGAAAGCACGGTTGTGCAGGTTGATTTGTCTTCAAGCACAAATCTAACTGTTGCCGTAACAACACTTGACGGCAATATAGTTACGTATTTGCAGCATGGAAGGGCAGCAGAAGGTACGCATTATTATTACTGGAGCGGAAGAAATAATGCCGGCAATAAGGTTGCAAGAGGCTTGTACTTTATACGGATTGTCGGTTCAGGAATTGACGAAACTCGCAAAGTTATGGTTGTAAAAGAATAAAGGTGACGGCGCGTTTTATATAGCATACGTAAGGTTTTGCAATGTTGCCGCACTGTGCGCGGCTGCTTAAATAGCTGCCGCTTTCTTCTAAAAAATTTAAAAAAATCGACTTTGACTTATTGACATTTTTTTTAGTAATCTATATATTATCAAACATCACGCCGCTGTAGCTCAGTTGGTAGAGCAAAGGACTGAAAATCCTTGTGTCGTCAGTTCGATTCTGACCGGTGGCAAGTAACCATCTTCAATTTGAAGGTGGTTTTTTTTTGCCTTTTTTGTCCGGTGAAATTTTAATTGTTTGTCTTGTTAGATTCTAAAAATCCCTTATAATATTATGTATATGAAATGGTTGATTATTGTATCAGAAGAGCAGCATAAGGCTCGGGCATCGGTTAAGCTTGCGAAATTTCTTGAAGAAAACAAAACTTCTTATTTAGAAATCCTTACATCAGACATCGAACTTTTCAGTAATAATCCTGCAAAACTGAAAGAAATAAATTCGGTAACTCATGTTGTAATTCTTGACGAAAGTTACGGGCAGAATTTCAACGGTAAGCTGCTGGGCTTTGGCTCACAGTTTTTGTTTTTGGGTTTGTTTACAGGAAGAAATTTGCCTGTTTACTGCGTAAATTTAATGCACATTGCATTGACGGATAAACTTGTAGAAAACTTTTCGGACATTGATAAACTTGAAAGCCATATTGCAGCGAATTTCAAGAAAATTGTGTGTGCAGATTTAAAGCGTGTTGCAACGAAAGAACTTCTTGATGAAGGAATTCCTGTAACGGCTGAATGTTTTGCACAGTTCATCAAAAAAGGAAACCTTACAATTTGTCAGAAAATCCGTGCGGCCGGTGTTGCAGTAAATTCACGGGATCCGCTTGGAACGCCTTTATTAAATGTTGCTGTTCGTAACGACAATATGGAAATTGTTAAATGGCTTTTGGAAAAAGGAGCAGACATCAATGCAATTTCCGAAGACCGCGGCTATTCGGCTGTAATGGATGCCGTATGGAAGAAAAACGAATCTCTTGTTGAATTCCTTGTTTCTAAAGGTGCCGACTTAAAGTTTATAAGCAAAGAAGGGCAGTCAATTCTTGTTCTGGCAGTTGGAATCGGCAACTTAAAAATCTGTAAGCTTCTTGCTGAAAATGGGGCTGATCCTGATACAAAAGATTCTATGGGAATGTCTGCTTATGAATATGCGGTTTTATTCCATCGGGAAGAAATTGCAAAAGTATTAAAACCATTTCACAAAGAATGATAAAACCTTTATAATAAGGTTATGACAAAAATAGCATTTACAGGTGGCGGCACCGGCGGGCATATTTACCCGGGAATTGCCGTTGCCGATGAACTTAGAGCTAAGTTTGAAAAAGAAAAGACTGAAGAAAAATTAGAAATTTACTGGATTGGTAATTGCTCCGGTATGGACCGCACGATTGTAGAAAAAAGCACCTGCGTAAACGGAAAATGTTCGATTGATAAGTTTTTCGGAATTCCATCCGGTAAATTCAGACGAAATTTTGACTTTAAGAATTTTATAGACATTTTTAAAATCATTGCAGGATTAATTTCTTCTTTTTTTATTCTGCTAAAAATTAAACCGGCTGTTTTATTTTCTAAAGGCGGTTTCGTTTCTGTTCCTCCGTGTATTTGTGCAAAAATTTTGGGAATTCCTGTTTATACGCATGAATGCGATTTTACACCGGGACTTGCTACGCGCATAAACAGCAGAAGTGCTTCAAAGATCCTTGTTTCTTACGAGGAAACAAAAAAGTTTTTTTCTTCAAAAAAGCAGGAAATGATTATTGTTACGGGAAATCCTGTGCGCCCTGTTTTTTATGCGGCAGAAGCTCAAAAAGGCTTTGAATTTCTTGAAATAAATAAAGAAAAGCTTTCTAAACCTGTACTTCTTGTTCTTGGCGGAAGTTCCGGATCAAAGCAGATAAATGATTTAGTTGCAGAAAATATTGAATGGCTTACAGAGCAATATTTTGTTGTGCACCAGACAGGTATTTATCTTCCGCCTTCAATTTCGCAGGAAAAACTTTCTGAAAAAGTCCGCCAAAGCTACAGACCTTATAAGTTTATTTATGAGCAGATGCCGCATGTTATTGCCTGCGCTGATGTTATTTTAAGCAGGGCAGGTTCTAATTCACTTTGGGAATGTGCTGTGCTTAATCGGCCTATGGTTTTAATTCCTCTTTGCGGTAAGGCAACCCGCGGAGATCAGGTGGATAATGCGCTTTATTTTGAAAAAAACGGAGCGGCCATTACTTTAAATGGAAATGATGCAGACAGGGAACATCTTATAAATGCGCTGGAAATTATGGCGCAAAATGAAAAAAGAGAAAGCTGTTCTGCTGCATGCCGGAAAATCATTCCGGCGCAGAAACCTGCATCAATTATTGCGAATTTATTGTATAATAGTGTTGTTTGAAGGTGTAAAATATGTTTACCGCAGTTGATATTTTTTTTATTCTTGTAATTTTGATTTTTTCACTTATGGCACTTGCAAAAGGTTTTGTAAATGAACTTTTTGGCAAGGTTTCTGTTGTTGCAGGTCTTGTCTGCGCTTTTATTTTCTTTGGCAAACTTGCCCCTTATGTGCAGGCATACGTAAAGCATGCAGTTCTTGCAAAAGTTCTTGCTTTTTTAATGATTTTTATCGTTGTTTATCTGACTATAAAAATTATCCAGCATTTTGTTGCAAAGGCTTTTTCAACTGAAATTATGCACGGTCTGGATAAGGCGCTGGGAATGCTTTTAGGTTTTGTGGAAGGCCTTGCAATTGTAGCCTGTATAATTATTTTAATGAAAGCACAACCTTGGATTAATTTTTCAAGTCTTTTGAAGGGCAGTTTTTTTGTAAAACTGCTTTCAACTGTAATTTCTACACCAATTAATTCTGTTCAGGGGCTTTTTGCCTGATGTTTGATAATCTGCTTTTTCAAAATTCCAGCGATTTACTGGAACAGGACATTCTTTCTAATTCTCTGCCGGGCGCGATTCTTCTTGCAGGTAATCCTGCTTCCGGCAAACTTACCTGTGCATTGGAGCTTGCAAGAATTCTTTCCTGTACGGCAGAAAAAAAAGGCGAGTGGATGTGTGAATGTCCTTCATGCAGACAGCATAAATCTTTAACTTTTTCAGGCATTCTTTTAACAGGTCCCCGCGATTGTATACTGGAAATTTCTGCGGCTAAAAAAACATTTTTACAGGCGGTAATAGAAAAAGCTCCGTATTTGAATGCGAGCCGCTATTTGTTTTTGCGCAGCATAAGGAAACTTACTTTGCGCTTTAATTCAATTTTGTGGGAAGGAAACAGCGACCTTGCAAAGATTGCAGCCATAACTTCCGTAATTGATGAAAAACTTGAAGAACTTGATTTTCCGCGTGAACTTCCTGCTTCTGATGAATTAGCTAAAATATGTGATGCGCTTGAAAAAAAATGTATGGAATTGGAAAGTGATTTTATGTACGATTCAATTCCGATTATGCAGATTAGAAATGCTTCTTCATGGGCTCATATATCGTCTGTTACAGGAAAAAAAGTTATAATTATAGAAAATGCTGACCGCATGCTGGAAGGCGTACGTAATGCGCTTTTAAAGATTCTTGAAGAGCCGCCTGCGGATACAGTTTTTATTCTTACAACAACTAACAGAAATGCGGTTATGCCTACAATTTTATCCCGTGTACGCACGTATAATTTTGCAGAACGAACCGCAGTTCAGCAGGCGCAGGTTATTGAACGAGTTTTTCATTCAAATTGCAATTTTACTATTGAACGTTACCTTCAGGAATTTTTGCCGATTCCGCCAGGTGCAATAAGGGAACAGGCCGTAAAATTTATGTCAGTTATTGCCGCTTCAAAAGTTCCTGATATTGATGAAATTTGCAAAGCCTGCGGCAAGTTTTCTATAAAAATTGTTTTAAAATTATTTTTAAAAGACTGTCTTTTACAGACAAAACCTCTTTTTAAATCTGCAGCAGGTACTGCAACTGTACAGGAAGTTTCTTCTGCACTCAGACTTTGTCTTGATAATGTCTTGATTTATAAGCAGTCGCCGCAGGCCGCGCTTGAACAGCTTGTAAGGGAATTATTGAAAATTAATTCTATGAGGCAAGGAATTTTATCATGCATGAATTCGTAAAAAGAGTTTCGCAAAAGGTTTCTAAACTTTCTCCTTCGCAGGTTGAACAGTTATTCAAATCAATCAGCGATGAAAATGAAAGATATTCAAGTGTTTTTGAGTCACTTTCCATAGGACTTGTAATTGTTGATAAATCTTTTCATCTTATGCTTTGCAATAAAGCCGCAGAGCGTTATGTGCCTTTAAAAATCCGTCCTGATGACACTAAAACAGAAAATCTTCCGTTCTGGCAGATGATAGAAGACGAAGATATTGCTGCTTTTATTCAAAAATGTTGTGTTCAGGATTTAACGAATGTATGTTCTGAATTTACGGTTCCAACTTCAGGCGGTTCTGTTCGGTTTATAACTGTAACGCTTGTCCCTCTTGTCCGCCGCTTCAATGCAGAAGGAACTATAATAACTATTGCCGATAATACGGAAAAACGTAATCAGGATGTGCTTTTACACCGCATGGAAAGTCTTGCAAGTCTTACAAACCTTGCGGCAAGTGTTGCGCACGAAATAAAAAATCCGCTTGGTGCAATAAGCATTCACATTCAGCTTATCCAAAAGGCATTAAAAAAAGCCCGCGAAAAAGACGGTATTCTGCCTGATGAAAAATTTGTAGAAAAATATCTGGATGTCGTTAATGAAGAAATTGATAATCTGAACAAGATTGTAGTTGATTTTCTTTTTGCGGTTCGTCCGATTAGTGCAAATCTTGAACTTCTGTCGCCGGATAAGCTTCTTCTTCAGTTTGCACAGTTTTTTAAGCCTGAATTTGAACAGAATAATATTGAACTTGTACTCGATCTTTGTAAAACCTGCCCTAGAATTTTGATTGATAATAAACTTTTCAGGGATGTAATTACGAATATAGTTCAGAATTCAATCGCCGCAATAAAAGAACGTGTTTCAGCCGATGAGACAAATTCAAATAGTTTTAAAGGCAGTTTTTCCATTACTTCAACCGTAAAAAATGACAGATACGTTGTAACGCTTTCAGATAATGGAATCGGCATGACAGAAAAAACTGTTTCGCATATTTTTGAACCGTATTATACGACAAAGCCAAACGGAACAGGTCTTGGCATGACAATGGTATACAAAATCATTAAGGAATTCCGCGGAGAAATTACGGTTAATTCAACAAGGGGTAAAGGTTCTTCTTTTATTATAACTTTACCTGTTCCGCAGACAGATACATTGCTTTTAGCGCATTCAAGTGAGAACAAAAATCCGCCTGCAGTTACGGATATTGGCATTGGCAGCAACACTATTACAAAAAACGCTGGTAAAGGTATTACAGAAATCGGCGGCAGCCACGAAAATGAGGCAGAAAAATGAAATTTACGATTTTAATTATAGATGATGAAAAAAATATCCGCGAAGGTCTTGCTGCTTCTTTTGAAATGGATGGCTATGATGTTTGTCTTGCAGCCGACGGTAAAGAAGGTCTTTCATATATAGAAAAAGGCGGAATTGATCTTGTAATAACGGATTTGCGCATGCCTGGACTTAGCGGTGAAGAAGTTTTGCGCCGTGTAACAACGGAAACACCGGGAATCCCTGTAATTGTTTTGACAGGTCATGGAAGTATAGATGCAGCCGTTGATGCCATGCGAAACGGAGCTTATGATTTTTTAACCAAGCCTTTAAATCTTGACCAGTTAAGCCTTATAGTTAAACGGGCTTTGCAGAACCGTGAACTTTCGCTCCAGCATCAGCAGATGCAGAAGGAACTTGAAGGCCGTCATTCGTTTGACAAAATGATTGGCAAAAGTTCTGAAATGCAGAAAATCTTTGATTTGCTTAAAAAAGTGGCGCCTTCAAAAGCGTCTGTTTTGATTACGGGCGAAAGCGGAGTTGGAAAAGAACTTGTTGCTGATGCAATTCATAATTTGTCGCCGCGCAAGGATAATTCTTTTGTAAAGGTTCACTGCGCCGCTTTAACCGAAAGCCTTTTGGAATCTGAACTTTTCGGGCATGAAAAAGGCGCGTATACGGGTGCGGATAATCTTGTTAAGGGACGATTTGAACTTGCCCACGGCGGTACTATATTCCTTGACGAAATTGGCGAAATTAATCCGACCGTTCAGGTTAAAATTCTTCGCGTCCTGCAGGAAAAACAATTTGAGCGGGTAGGCGGTACAAAAACTATTGAAGTTGATGTGCGCATTGTTGCCGCAACAAATAAAGATCTGGAAGCAGAAGTTAAAGCCGGCCGCTTCCGCGAAGATTTGTATTACAGGCTTAACGTAATCCACGTGCAGGTGCCGCCGCTTCGTGAACGAAAGGACGATATTCCGCTTTTAATTTCAAGTTTTGTACAGCATTTTGCCACGGAAAATAACAAGAATATAAAGGGAGTTGATTCAAAAGCCAGGGCCGCCCTTTATAAATATGACTGGCCGGGAAATATCCGCCAGCTTCAGAATTGCATAGAAAGCGCTGTTGTAATGTGTTCCGGCGATGAAATCACGCTGGATGACCTTCCGCCTTCAATCAGTCAGGCGGCAACAGAAAGCCAGATTATGATTCCTTCAGGCATAACGCTGGAAGAAGCTGAAAAAATCCTTATTCAGCAAAATCTTGCGGCCTTAAAAGGAAATAAGTCTAAGACAGCTGAGGTTTTGGGCATCGGACGAAAAACCCTGCATCGGAAACTTGCCGAATACGGTATTGAAGATACGGATTCCGAAGAATAATTTTTTATTCAGCCATTTTTTCAGGCTTAAACACTTCGTCAAACTTTTCACTTGTCAAAAATCCAAGTGAAACGCAGGCTTCTTTTAAGCTAATGTTTTCTTCGTAGGCCTTGTGTGCTGTCTTTGCGGCATTTTCATAGCCGATATACGGATTTAATGCGGTTACAAGCATCAGTGAATTGTAAAGATTATCATGCATTTTCTGTTTATTTGCCTTAATTCCAACGGCACAGTTTTTATTGAATGAAATGATGGATTCGGCAAGAAGCCTGCATGACTGTATAAAATTGTAGGCAATTACCGGCATGAACACATTCAGTTCAAAGTTTCCCTGACTTGCTGCAAAGCCTATTGCCGCATCGTTTCCCATAACCTGAACTGCAACCATTGTTACAGCTTCGCACTGTGTAGGATTTACTTTGCCCGGCATTATTGAAGAGCCAGGTTCATTTTCTGGAATGAAAATTTCACCAAGTCCGTCACGTGGACCTGAAGCAAGCCAGCGTACGTCATTTGCAATTTTCATCATGTCGGCCGCTAAAGCCTTTACGGCACCATGTGCAAAGACAAGTTCATTTTTAGAAGTTAATGCATGGAATTTATTCGAAGCAGTTGTAAATTTTTTGCCTGTAAGTTTTGAAATTTCTTCTGCAACTTTTTTGTCAAATCCTTTAGGTGCATTTAAGCCTGTACCGACAGCGGTTCCTCCCAGTGCAAG
>JAEEGK010016329.1_pt1 | contig 16339 bp, 14 predicted proteins | sample 8958771 | NCBI WGS metagenome assembly JAEEGK01 (sample SAMN16246547, study PRJNA631951) | gut metagenome | biome: gut microbiome; feature: rumen; material: SC-attached | host: Bos | place: Iran: Karaj | collected 2018-10 | reverse complement strand
GGAAATGTTTCGTATATTTGCACCGGATTATTAAGCGAAAAACTTATGAGCATTAAGACAATGAACCAAGTCATCGCCAACTACTTCAAGACGCAAGAAGATTGCACCTTTGGAATAAATATAGGAGGAAAAGAATATGACAACAAACAATCCATTGCTCAAAGTCGTTTCCGCCGAGTACGTGCACGACTACACGCTGCGACTGACGTTTAACACGGGCGAGGTGCGACTGGTGGACTTCACACCGCTGATGCAGAAGGGAATCTGCCGCAAGCTACAAAATCTCAACTACTTCAAGTCGTTCCGCCTCGACCCGTTCACCATCGACTGGAACGACGAGATTGGTTTCGCGCCAAGGTACTTGTACGAGAAGGGAATAGCTGCGTAAAAGAATAAAGTTACAGACGAGAATCAGATTCGGGAGGCTGGCGCTAGCGATTCAGCGGCGGCCTCCCGAATTGTTTTCTGACGAAGCAAGGACTCTAATTTACTTTTCTAAATGTTCCTTTAGCAAATCCTTCGCCGATGAGTGTTTGGCTGTCTTTAATTTCAAACAACAAATCGCTTTTGTCTGTCTTTACCCTAATGATGTCCTCGTCCAATTCATAGCCTGATGCAAAAGACATTCCAAAAATAGCATCAACAATCGTTACCGTTTTCTTACCCCTGAATATTAATTTCCGATAGAAAGTGCAATCTTTTGAAACATAAGTTCCTTGAAGGTGGGCATAGTGCCTATATTCCTTTTTATCTGAGGCTGGAAGACTGACATATTCCGAGAGATACTTCTTGATATTGGCAAATATCTCTTTATCGTCTTCAATGTCATATTGATCATTAACATAAAAAGTAAACGGAATCACTTTTTCATGTAAAGACTTAAAATATTCCTCAAGATACAGCGTTGAGTCAACCGTGATTGACTGCAATTTGTCATCAATAAATCTGTATGTCTTTTTACGAATAATGGCAGGGGTTACTTCCAAAAGCGAATCAATGATAGAGCGCTCTTGTTCCTCGGTCTTTACGATACTGTCTGAGACCTGAATCTTCAGTATTGATGATTGGCATTCAATAGACTTTAATGAGTCCACTCTAGACAAATATCCCTCTTTGTTAAGCGTTTCAGGTCCATAGAACATAAAACTATCGGATAGTAACTGATTGACTTTTTCTTTTTCAAAGCTGTTCTCAGCTTCTAATAGGTCTTGGACTATTCCCTGTTTGCTTTGCTTGCACGCAGAGAAAAGAATCACACATACGATAAAAGGAATAAACTTCTTCATATCAATAAATTTGATTTTGTTTGTCTTTGAATATGTGCTGAAAGATAATAAACGGAAAAACTTAGCGGACTACCCATGTCGTGCAGTTCAGAAGTCCACCTTCCTGTGCAACATCGTTATAATCGATAGTTTCAATGACCCTATCAGGGAATGCTTGTCTCAAAACATCAACGGCTTGTTTATCTTCGTTCCTACCGAAAATAGGCAGAACTATCAGATTGTTGACTTCCAGATAATTCACATAAACACCAATGGCACTATGAGGATGTTTGGGGTCTTTCGGCAAGAAGAACGGAACATCTATATATTTGAGGCCATATTGCTCAATCACCTTTTCCATTCCTTCTCGCCAATACTTATATTCATCGGCCAATTTATTGCCAAGTATGGTGTTTCGGTTTACAAACCTCACCATGCCATCGGCATGTCCTGTCATATCATCATTTTCTGCTGGAATAATGATTATCTCGCACTCCAAAAGCTTGCTTAATTCGTTGACGAGTTTCTTTTTGTCCCAATTAGAATTCTCAGAGAATATTCTGTTAGATAAGATTGCCCTGCCATCACAAATAAGGACATTGCCACCATCAAGATTGATGTCAGAGAATTGAGCTTCTATCCCATTCACTCTACATACCTCCTTAACATCTGAACGGGATGCTTCCCATTCCTTATTTCCTTTGAGATAGCTCGGGTCGTATTTGAATTGTATAAATTTACCCGATTCTGTCTGGATGGGCATGTAGTCTCGGCACCAAATATCTTTTGTCCCCTTCAAGAAAGCATATTTGACGCTATGCTTTTCAAGTATCCTAATAAGACGATTGCATGTCTCAGGATACTTTGACTTTAACAACTCTGACATGTATACAACTTGCACTCCACTTTCCACAGAGAACTTGCCGGTTTCGCCAGAATCAATTGTCTGAGAATCTGTAGGAGGTGTTGACTCCTTCTTATTTTGCCTTTTTTCTAAATATTTGGTTCTCAGCGATGGCATATTGTTACCTATTAGGTTTTTACATATTTCGATTGTCGGTTCTATGTCATTGCTGTCGCATATATCGAGTAACAAAGCCTCCTGTTTACGATTATCTAAGGCAAAATGTTGTATGTATTGCTCCTTTATTCTGTTATTGATGAGGTCATAGCCATTAAGCTTCTTAAGAATCACTCTGCGTTCTTTGTCTGTCAATTCTTGATTCAGCAGTTGAGTAAATAAGGTAGACATGGGAGGTTTCAAGAACCATTTCCTTGCCACAATAATAGCACCCTTAATTGCAAGAAAAATAGTAATTAAACTTGCAATAATACCAATGATAGATTCAAAACTCATACTCTTCCATATTTAGGTTCTACATATACAAGAAGGCGCAGACATTCGCCATACGACTCTCGGCTCGCCACAAGCCACTTTCAAATATGGGAAGTCTGCGCCCAGATGGGGCAGTCCCAATATTGAAAGTTTTGCTCGCTTTTTCTCGAGTGGCGATTGAGAGTCTATTGAGCAATATGTCTTTGCACTCCTTGCGGATTGCGGGTGCAAATATACGAAAAAAACTCCAATGTTGAATGAAAAGGACGGAAAAAAATGTAAGAAAAGGGATTCCTTTTGCAAAGATATTAAGGGAAACAAGGGGAAAAGGTACGGGCAAACAGGGAGCGAGACGGCATGTAACAGGGAGCGAGACGGCATGTCTCTCAATTCGAACGCCCGCCCGCACAAATTAGGGCGGGCGCCCTTATATCTTGGAGCACCCGCCCTTATATACTGGAGCGGTCGGTCGAAACCGAGTTTTATTCTGTAGTACTATTCTTTTTAGGGAAGTAGAGCCAGCGGCGGCTTTCACGTACCTTCCACAGACGCGGATGTTCGCCCTTGCAGAGGCTGTCGAGATAGGCTTTGGCAGAGTCGCGCTTCAGTCCGCTGAATATCATAAACTCTGGAATCGTTGCATAGCCCAGCCGCATACAGCGCCGCAGGGCCTCGTCCATTGCCTTCTCGTCGTACATCTGGCTATTTCCCACCTGAGCATCACTCTTGCGGTAGCCCTCGCGGTTCTTGCCACCTTCCTTAATGAACTCCTTGGAAGGGATGAACTCAATGCCCGCATATTCAATGTCTCTGCCATGAATGGTCTTGGGGTCGGTATGCTCGCCCAGCAGTTTCAGCTTGGGAGCAAACGAGCCGATGGGTGTCTCTACACGATAGCCGTCTGACAGCCAGAGGCCAACAACGTCTATCACTACGTCGAACACCATCTGCAACTCTCCTGTGCGCAGGTTGCGATACTTGTTGCAGAAATCTTCTAAATCCTTAAAGCTCTTCTTACGGCCCTTTGCCGGGCGTACATAGAGCAGCGGCTTGCCGTCCTCACCCTTCGTTGGGCGCGGATGAATCTCAAATTCTATTCCGTCAGTCTTACGTGGCATGATATTTCTATTTTACATTGCAAAGTTACTAAAAAATGATGAGAAATCCAAATATTTTCGTAACTTTGCAGCAAAATTTTGAATATGACACAAAGTATGAAGATAATAGACGGAAAAGACATTTTTCTGGCTGGAGGATGCTTCTGGGGAACGGAGCATTACTTCAAGCAGATTGAGGGCGTAGTGGAGACGGAAGTGGGATTTGCCAACGGACATACCTCAAATCCATCGTATAAAGAGGTCTATACAGACACGACGGGCTATGCCGAGACGGTTCATGTGAAGTACAATCCCGAAGTGGTCAGCCTTGAATTCCTGCTGAAGATGTTCTTCAAGGCTATTGACCCCACAAGTCTCAACAAGCAGGGACACGACGAGGGAACGCGCTATCGTACGGGTGTTTACTATACCGACACGGAAGATTTGCCCGTCATCGAAAAGGTGTTTGCCGAAGAGCAGAAGAACTACAATCAGCCCTTAGCTGTAGAGAAAATGCCCTTGCAAAACTTCTACACAGCCGAGGAATATCATCAGGATTATCTCGATAAGAATCCTGACGGATACTGCCACCTGCCCTTGTCGCTATTTGAGTTTGCAAGGCAGGCAAAAGAGAAATAAATGAACGATATGATAATAACTTATGAGAAAACTATTCACCACATTGCTGATGATACCCACCATCATGGCGGCATCAGCACAGACAAAGGAAACGAGAGGGTTTGACGACCTATATCACTTTATTGAGAATCTTGACGTGTTTGAATGCGGACAAGAGGAAAGCCGCGCGTACTACATTCCAGGACATCACGTGCTGCTAAACGGCAGGTGGAAGTTTTGCTATGCCAATACGCCACAGGAGATTCCAGCCAACTTCTTCGACGAGAAATTCTCCGACGCAAAGTGGTCCACCATCGACGTACCGTCGAACTGGGAGATGAGGGGCTACGGCGACCCGCTGTTCCGCAACGTAGCAGCACCGTTCAAGGCTGACCCGCCAAAGACCCCACGCGACTATAACCCGACGGGAGCCTACCGCACAACGTTCACCATTCCTGCCGACTGGAAGGGCGAGGAGGTGTTTCTGCGCTTCGAGAAGGTGGCGTCGGCATCGTTTCTGTGGGTGAACGGTCAGGAGGTGGGCTACAACGAGGGAGCCCAAGAGCCTGCCGAGTATAATATTACGAAGTATCTGAAGAAAGGGCGCAACACGCTGGCTATGAAGGTCATCAAATATAGCGACGGTTTCTATCTCGAAGGACAGGACTACTGGCGTCTGGCAGGTATCTTCGACGATGTATGGCTCTACGCCACACCCAAGACGCGCCTGTTCGACTGGTATGTGACTACCGACCTGGACAAGGATTACCGCGATGCCGACTTGAACATCGAGGTAACCGTCAGAAGCTATGACGCACAACCAGTCACAACACCCCTCAAGGTGCAGGCCGTACTGACCGGTGCCGACGACAAGGAGGTGGCGCGACTGGAGAGTCAGGCAGCGACGTTCGCTAACGGCAGCAACACCATGACGCTGAAGATGAGCAAGCACATCAGCAACCCTTTGAAATGGACAGCCGAGACACCTAATCTCTATAACCTCAAGATGTACCTCGTGGATGCCACCACGGGCAAACGCCTGTCGGAAAGCACATCCGAGGATGCCCGTCAGGACGTGGGCTTCAAGGAAACCGAGATGCGCAATAACGTGTTCTATCTGAACGGTAAGCCTCTCAAGGTGAATGCGCAATGCTCGCACATGCAGGATCCTGACAACGGTCACGCTGTGAACGACGAACTGGTGAAGAAGGACATGACCATCCTGAAGCAGTTCGGATTCAACGGTGTGCGCACGAGCCACTATCCGCCTGTGCCACGCTATCTGGAGTATGCCGCCCGCTATGGACTCTACATCATCGATGAAGCTGGCGTTGAGGCGCATGCCACCGAATGGGTTTCTAACGACAAGCGCTTCATACCGATGTATCGTGAGCGCGTGCGCCGCATGGTACTGCGCGACAGGAACCAGCCTGCGGTGCTCTTCTGGAGTGCCGGCAACGAGAGTGGCGAGGGTCCGAACATTGGCGAAGTGATAGCCGAAGGACGCAAATACGACCACACCCGCTGGTGGATGTACGGCGGCAACGCTTACAGTCATCCTGCCGAGGACATCATCGGGCCCCGCTACCCTACTGCACTGGCTCTTGACCTCAGGGTAGGACGACATGGTGACGGTGATGTGCGCCCGTCGTTCATGGACGAGTATATATCGGTGGCTGGCAACAGCGGCGGCATGTTCGACGAGATGTGGCGTGCCGTCTATACCCACGAGCGCTGCATCGGCGGTGCCGTGTGGGACTTCGTGTCGCCGGGACTGACGCAGCCCGCACGCAGGCTTACCGACAAGTCGGGACATGAGGTGATGGCACACATCATGGGTAATGCCAAACTGGTGGCCGACAGCCGTAACCGCAAGAACCACGTCATTGACCTGAGCGGACACGACGAATGGGTGGAAGTCTATCGCGACGACTGCTTGGAGATAACGGGCGACAACCTGACTATAAGTTTTGAAGTCTGTCCCCGCAAGCTCATCAGCTCCTGCGGCTCGTTTGTCACCAAGGGCGAATGGCAGTTCGGTGTAGAGCAAAGGGGCAAGGAACAGCTGGTGTTCTACATCAATACCGACAAGGCTCCTGCCGCACAGGGCGATGGCAATGGCCGTCCATTTGGCAGAAGACAGGCAGCTACAAACCACAAGTACGAACTGACAGCCCTGCTGCCTGCCGACTGGGAGGACAAGTGGCACCACGTGGAGGCCTGCTACGACGGCAAGCAGATGACGGTGAGCATAGACAACGCACAAGTGGCACAGACGGAGGCACAGGGCAACATTATCAATGCCCCGTTCCCCGTAAATATTGGTCGCAACGAGCAGACACACGGACAGGACACGCGGGTGTATATCTGCGACGCACTGATGGACAACGTCATCATTGCCAACGCGTCAGGACAGCTGCTGAACCTGGACTTCGAGACAGAGCAGCAGGAGGGCACCTATTTCAGTTATGGCATCGGTGCCCGCACATACGGCACGATATGGCCCGACCGTACCGTACAGCCAGAGATCTATCAAATGAAGAAGGCTGCCCAGCCCATATCATGCCGCTTGCTGAGTGCCGACAACAGAACGGTGGAAATATGGAACAGAAACCACTTCCTGAACACCTCTTATTATAACATGAAATGGGAACTCTACGAGGATGGCACTTGTCTGCAGCAAGGTACGCTCAGTCCTGACGTGGCTCCGCTCAGCAAGAAAGTCATCACCGTGCCCTTCAGCCGCCCCACCATCAAGCCTGGTTGTGAATACCGTTTGATGATTACCAGCAGTCTGAAAACTGATGAAATATGGGCACAGAAGGGGCACGTCGCTGCATGGGACCAGCTGGAACTGCCCTGGCGACAGTTGGCGGTACCTTCTGACAAGACCGTAGGGAAAGCTGTGCTCAGCCGCACGAACGATGCCATCACCGTGAGCGGTGAGGGATTCTCGTACACCTTTACACCCGATGGCCAACTCTTCAGCATCCAGCAGGCCGGTCAAGAGCTGCTCAAGTCGCCGCTGCAACTGAACGTCTGGCGTGCGCCGCTGGCTCTCGAAGTGGATGGCTGGGACCAATGGAATATCACCTACAACAACCGCAAGGCCTGGAACGGCTCGCAGATAGCCAACGAGTTCTACAGCAACAACCTGAACGCTACAACCCGCATTCCCATCTCGTGTGAAGCCTTCGAAGCCGACGGGCAGGTGTATATCAACGTGCGCTGCTTCACGCAATTTGGAGCACCCGTCAACACGTCGCTCGATGCCTACATCACCGGGCTGCGCTATTCGGGCTTCTCAGAGGTCTATGAGTACCGCATCAACGGCGACGGCACCATTGCCCTCCATCACATCCTGGAACCCGAAGGCCCCATGCCAGCTCTCCTGCCCCGCATCGGACTGACTATGACGCTCATCGACCCGTTGCAGCAGGTGAAATGGTACGGACGAGGACCTGAGGAGAACTATCCCGACCGCAAGACTGGCTACGCCATCGGCATCTATGAGCGAACGGTGGACGATATGTTCGAACCTTACCTCATTCCGCAGGACTGCGGTCTGCGTTGCGACAACCGCTGGCTCACGATGAGCAACGGCAAAGGACAAGGACTGCGCTTCGCAATGGACAAGCCGTTCAACTTCAACGCCTACCACTACAGCACCGACAACCTGACGAAGGCGGTATATACCTACCAACTGCGAAAACAGGACGGCATCACCCTGAACCTGGACTACAACACCACTGGCGTGGGCTGCACGGCCTGCTATGTGCTGCCGGGCTATCAGGTCAAGCCTGCCCGCTACGAGCGTCATCTGACAATCAAACCAATAGCTCAGTGACGGCAAATCATGAAGTGGACTGTATTATCTGATAACCGCACTTGTAACGACCAGCTCCAAACAGAGCATGGCCTGTCTATCCTGTTAGAGACAGAGAAGCATCGTATCTTGCTTGATACAGGAGCAAGTGATGTATTTATCCGTAATTCAGAGAAGATGGGTATAGACCTCAGTACGGTGGACTATGTGTTTATCTCTCACGGACACAGCGACCATGCAGGTGGATTGAAACATTTCATGGAGATTAATGACAAGGCAAAAGTTATCGTGTCGCCCGATGCTCTCAAAGTAAAATTCTATTCTAAACGTCGTTGTTTACATAGCATTACTACAGAATGGCCTGAGATTCCGTCAGAGCGATTACTAAAGGTTGAACAAAGTGAAAGCATCAGCAATGACATCTTTATCTTGGCGCACATACCTCAGATTCATCCGATGCCAGAGGGTAATCAGCATCTGTTTGTAGAGAACACTGATGGTAGTTATGTTAACGACGATTTCCGTCATGAGTTGGCGCTATATACAGATGGACTGCTTTTTACTGGTTGTGCTCATAGCGGTTTGGAGAACATCCTTGCAGCATGTCCTTTCCCCGTGAATACCGTCGTGGGAGGATTCCATCTGCTCGACAATCATGAGAGCGAAGACAAACTTTCGGAACTGGCCTTCAGATTGACGGATGCCTATCCCCAGACACAGTTCCACACCAGCCATTGCACGGGAGACGCTGTGTTTGCCACCTTGCATCAAGTAATGGGTGACAAGATTCATGCATTCTCGTGCGGAATAACCAATAACGATAAGGTAAAAGAGAACGGATGCAGTGTTGAATGTCTGTGCAAAAGTAGCGAAAATCCCCCCAAATAGCAGTATCTTTTGCATAAAAAACCGCTAATCCATTATGAATCAGCGGTTTAATTTTATAGGGTGGTCGAGGTGACAGGACTCGAACCTGCGACAGCCTGGTCCCAAACCAGGAACGCTACCAACTGCGCTACACCTCGTTCCGTTTTTGCGGGTGCAAAGGTACTAAGAAAAAATCAAATATAAAAGAATTGAAGAATTGAAATCTTCACAATTAGACTTTTTTAACAGCTCAACTTCAATTCTTCAATTCTTGAATTCTTCAATCCTTATTTGATAATGCCTTGTTCTACGAAGATCTTCTTCAATGCTACCACCGATCTGTCAACCTGCTCCTTTGTATGTGTAGCCATCAGAGCATAGCGTACCAGCGTGTCCTGAGGTGCGCAAGCAGGAGGAATTACGGGATTGATGAATACACCAGCCTTGAAAGCCAATGCAGTTACCAAGAAGGTCTTATCAACGTCGCGTACATAAAGTGGAATAATTGGACTTTCGGTATCGCCAATCTCGAAACCTTCCTCGCGGAAACGCTTCAAAGCATAGTTCGTGACGTCCCACAAAGCCTGAATACGCTCGGGTTCCTTCTGGATGATATGCAGTGCCTCCATAGCGGCAGCTGTTGCTGCGGGCGTGTTGGATGCAGAGAAGATATAGGTGCGACAAGTGTGACGCAGGAAATTGATGGTATCCCAGTCAGATGCAATAAAGCCACCAATAGAAGCCAGCGACTTCGAGAAGGTACCCATAATGAGGTCAACCTCGTCAGTCAGTCCGAAATGGTCGCAAACACCTCTACCCTGCTTGCCGAAGACACCAATACCATGTGCCTCGTCAACCATAATCGAGCAGTTGTACTTATGTTTCAGCTCCACGATTTCAGGCAGCTTGGCTAAGTCGCCCTCCATAGAGAATACGCCATCGACAACAATCAGCTTAATAGCCTCGTATGGCAACTTCTGCAGCACGCGCTCCAAATCAGCCATGTCGTTGTGCTTATAGTGCAACTGACGGGCAAACGACAAACGGCGACCGTCCACAATACTTGCGTGATCTCGGTCGTCGCAGATGATATAGTCGTCCTTTCCTACAACCATTGCCAAAACGCCCTGATTGACAGAGAATCCTGTCGAGAAGCACAGGCAATCGTCTTTACCAATAAATTCTGATATTTCCTTTTCCAACTGTACATGCAGGTCAAGAGTTCCATTCAGGAAACGGCTTCCTGCACATCCGGAGCCATACTTGTCAAGCGCAGCCTTAGCAGCATCGATGATGCGCTGATCGCCTGTAAGACCTGTATATGCATTTGAGCCAAACATCAAAACCTTGTGTCCGCCCATTTCAACTTCAGTTCCCTGCTTGCCCTCAATGGCACGGAAATAGGGATAAACGTCAGCCTCCATAAACTTCTGAGGCTCACGATAATGCTTGTATTTTTCTTGTAGTTGTCCCATATAAAATAGGTGCAGCTTTAGCTACTATTATTATTTTCAGACTGCAAAATTACACATTTTTTTCTAAATAGAGAACAAAAATCCAGATATTTAATCATTTTCATCAAATTTCTTATATTTTCCCACTTAGTTTCCTTATTTTTTCTTATATTTGCAAACGAATGAGTACAAGAAAGAGTATCATATTCATCGTCAACCCCATTTCGGGTACGCACGGAAAAGAGGATATGCCGAAGCTGATAGAAGAGCATCTCGACACATCCATTTTCCGTCATGAAGTTGTTTTCACTGAATATGCAGGTCACGCAGCTGAGTTGGCACGCCATTATGCTATACAAGGCACCGACGTTGTTGTAGCTGTTGGCGGCGACGGTACCGTGAATGAAGTGGCGCGTTCGCTGGTTCATACGCAGACAGCCTTGGGTATTATCCCCTGCGGTTCTGGCAACGGATTGGCTCGCCACCTGTGCATACCACTTGACCCCATTCGTGCTATCAAAATGATTAACTGCTGTCAGATTGAGGAGTTCGACTATGGCGTCATCAACGGTTTGCCTTTCTTCTGCACGTGCGGTATGGGCTTCGACGCCTTTATCTCCCTGAAATTTGCAGAATCGGGCAAGCGAGGCCCCATTACCTATGTGGAGAATGTGTTGAAAGAGGGATTGAAATACAAGCCCGAGACTTACGAGGTAGAGGACGAGACGGGTGCCAGAAAGTATAAGGCGTTCCTGATAGCCTGTGCCAATGCATCGCAATATGGTAACAATGCCTATATCGCACCTGGTGCAACCATGAAGGACGGTTTGATGGACGTTATCGTGATGGAACCTTTTACAGCACTTGATGCCCCACAGATTGCTGCCGACCTGATTATGAAGACTCTGCGCAACAATTCGAAGATTCATACCTTCCGTACGCCCAGCATCCATATTCATCGATCACAGCCAGGTGCCATCCACTATGACGGCGATCCCATCATGACAGGCAACGACATTGACGTACATATCGAGCATTTAGCGATTCGCATTCTTGCAAATCCTGACGTTCCTGAAGATTTGGCACAACCAAATCAAGTACTAAATGCCTTCAGTGATTTCTTTAATAATATAAATAATGTACGCGAGGACATTGGGCGCGATATCGAGAAAGGCGGACGAAAGATTCAGGCCATCAACAAAGTTTTGCTTCGCAAGCTCCGCAATTGAACAATTGAGAAGGTAAATATGCAGTTATTTCTAACAGCTATCATCCTAATTTTAGCCTTGGGCTATGCGTCTTGGCGTATATATGACGCCCTTCGAGCCAATGGAAATCCCTGTAAGGACTGTGAACTGAAAAAAAACTGCAAAAAATTTGGTGATATCAAAGATAATTCGTACCTTTGCAACCGCTAAAGAGAACGGTGCCTTGGATGAGTGGCTTAGTCAACGGTCTGCAAAACCGTCTACGGCGGTTCGAATCCGCCAGGCACCTCACGAGCAAAGCAAAAAGCAGGGTTTTGAGTCCTGCTTTTTTCGTATGTATTCCTACCGTTTATTTTACTCTTCCGAAATATCTACAGCTGTAAACTTAAAATCTGGAGCAGTCAGATATTGCATGCCATGAATGATGCCATCCTTGCTCATATATTTCTTCTTCAGTTTCTGATATTTCTTCTCAGCCTTCTTCTTTGTTGTGGCGAAAATCACAAGACAGACACGATTGGACTTTCCCATTTTCTCTTTCATATATTCCTTCAACTGGTCCGAATAGGCGTCGCGTAACAACAAGGCCTTGTCCTTCGTATCGTACCATGCGCCCTCCACATCCTGAACATCAGTAAGGTAGAGCGTAGAATCGACAAACGAGGCAGCAAAGCCAAACATGTACATGTGTGATGTCTTTACATGCTTGGCTTCTACTGTTGTTGCCGTTGCAGCCAACATCAGTGTCAGCACTAAATACTTCAATGTCTTCATCATCTTTATTTCTTTTCCTATTATATTATCTCACTCTCTCCCCCTCTCACATCCTCTGACCTAAAGGTACAGAGTGTGGCGTTGCAATCTCACTTATCCCAAGTACGCTTTCAGCAACTCGTTCTTGGTATTGCCACGCAGACGTCGGATGGCCTTCTCCTTAATCTGACGTACGCGCTCACGTGTGAGACCATACTTATGACCTATTTCTTCCAACGTCAGCTCAGGACCATCGATGCCATAGAACGCCTTTACTACGTTACGCTCACGCTCGTTAAGCAGTTTCAGCACTGTCTCTATTTCCGAACGCAGCGATTCTATGACCAGTTGCTTGTCTGCCATTGGCGCATCGTCGTTTACCATTACATCCAGCAGACTGTTATCCTCGCCATCGACGAAAGGAGCATCTACCGAGATGTGGCGACCAGTAGCCAACAAAGCCTCGCCGACTTTCTCCTCTGGTATATCCGTCTGTTCAGCTATTTCTACTGCTGAGGGGCGACGTTCGTTCTCCTGCTCAAATTTGCTGAGCATACGGTTAATCTTGTTAACCGACCCCACCTGGTTCAGAGGCAGGCGCACAATACGGCTTTGCTCGGCAATAGCTTGAAGGATAGACTGACGAATCCACCATACGGCATACGAGATGAACTTGAAACCGCGCGTCTCGTCAAACTTCTCTGCAGCCTTGATAAGGCCCAGGTTTCCTTCATTGATGAGGTCTGGCAACGACATGCCCTGATTCTGATACTGCTTAGCCACCGACACGACAAATCTCAGATTTGCCTTCGTCAGCCGCTCCAGTGCCTTGCGGTCACCCTTACGGATGCGCTGTGCCAGTTCTACTTCTTCGTCAGATGTAATCAGTTCTTCACGCCCGATTTCCTGTAGGTATTTTTCGAGCGCTTCACTCTCACGGTTCGTGATCGATTTGGTAATTTTCAGTTGCCTCATCAGTTGTAGTTTTTATAGCCGGATGCAAAAGTAAGGTATTTTTTCGGAATAACCAAAAAAACACCTTACTTTTTTAATAAAGACGTCAATTTTCTTTATTCATTCTGCAGGTATACGACGAAGCCGCCACGCTTTCCTGTAGGATAGATACCCTTGATAATCAGCATCTGGTCTTTCGACTTGCCAGCATCCTTCACAACATCCTGCAGGTCGTCGAACGTACGCATGGACTTATCGTTCACCGTCTGGATGATGAATCCCTTAGGCACGCCAGCTTCCTTCATCTTGCCACCGTTCACTTTCAGCACCTCCAGACCATAGTTGATTTCCAGCTGCTTCTTCTGCGAGTCTGTGATAGGACGCACGTCAATACCCAGCACGTCGACATCGGCATTCTTCACCATCTTCGTGGTGCCCTGTTCGTTCTTCAGTGTCATCGTGACTGTCTTCTCCTTCTTATTACGCAGATAGGTCACCTTTACCTGTTCGCCAGGACGCTTCTGAGCCAAGATACCCTGCAGTTCGCCCATATCCTTGACTTTCTGTCCGTTGACAGCCGTGATGACGTCTTCCTTCTCCAGTCCGGCATCAGCGGCGGCACCGTCCTCAACGACCTTCTCAATGCGCACACCTTCCATTGTACCGTAGTCCTTCACTTCCTTCTCCTGATCCTTCATCGAGTCGATGTAGTCCTTCACGCTGCCACCCTGGATGCCAATCATAGCACGCTGGTAGGTACCGTATTTCTTGAAGTCCTCTACAGCCTTCTTCACGATGCTGGTAGGAATGGCGAAACCATAACCGATGTTCGAACCCGTAGGTGAGGCCAGCATGGCATTGATACCAATCAGTTCACCACGCGTATTAACCAATGCACCACCCGAGTTACCCTGATTGATGGCAGCGTCCGTCTGAATCATCGATGTGATACCACCGGTATTCATTGAACGGGCCTTAGCTGATACAATACCAGCAGTAACGGTGTTGTTCAGTCCCAAGGGGTTACCAACAGCCAGCACCCATTCGCCAACCTTCACATCGTCAGAATTGGCAATAGCGATAGCAGGCAAATTCTTGGCATCAATCTTAATCAGTGCCAGATCCGTAGTCTTGTCAGCACCGATGATGCGTGCCGAATATTCCTTCGAGTTCTCGTTCAGTGTCACTGTCAATTCGTCAGCACCATCCACCACGTGGTTGTTGGTTACGATATAACCGTCAGCAGAGATAATGACACCAGAACCAGCTGCAGCACGCTTCGGGGTTTGCACCTGGCGCCTGCGACCATTACCGTTGTTACCCTGTCCACGACCAAAGAATCCACCGAAGGGGTCAGAGAAGAAATCCTCGAACGGGTCGCTGTACTCTACAGTCTGAACCTTGGAGTTAATGACCGACTTAATGTAAACCACTGCTGGCAGCGATTTCTCGGCTGCATAGGTCAGGTCAACGGGTTGTCCTGGTGCAGCCACCGCTGCAGGTGCTGCCTGAGTCTTGTTGCACGATGCGGCTGAGAAAGCTATCACTATCAGATAGACAGCCGGCATAAAGCTCTTTACAATCTTTTTCATATTCATTACTTTTTTAGTGAGTTTATTATCTTGTTCACGAAACTGGGTGCAAATATAGTCCCAAAATTTGTTATTCTGACAAATTGTCGTATATTTTTGTCGCAATTTAACACTTTCACGCCCTGCCTTAACGGCTGTTTAAAATTAACGGTCGAAAGCTAAAAAACTGACAAATTTAGCAATTCCGACAAAATTAGTTGCAAATACGAACTTATCTTCAAATCATTGTCAGCTACAAAAACAAAAAAGAAGCTCTTACGAACCTCTTTTGTAGTCGATAGGGAACTCGCCACTATGTCAACCGCCCTAAATGACATAAATATATTCGCGTTCGTAGTCCATTGTAAGCGTCTGTTATACAATTACTTATTAAAATATTTAAAAACCTTAATAAACTGGTTAAAAATTTGGTTTTTTCGAAAAATGCGTGTAATTTTGCGTGTAAATTCGAAAGCCCTTATCCAGCTAATCATCTCAATGATCGCTGCAAAGGTACAAATTTTTATCAGTTTAAGCAAACTTTTCAGTAAAATGTCGGTCAGATTTTTCCTCGATAGAACACGCACAAAGAAGCACGGTGACGGGGCTGTCACGGTTAGGTGTGCTGTTTGCATCAAAGGCAAACGCCTTACTACTACAGCAGGTTTTTCCATCCATCCTGACCTCTGGGATCAAGATAGCCAGAAAGTCAGGTTATCTACGCCCACCGGCAAATCCGTCGTGGTTGATGGCCAGACAGCCAGGGATTATAATGCCAGGTTGAAGAAGATAGATAGCTTCTTTTCCGAGTATGAAGCAGAGATCAAACGCAAAAACGAGCAAGTAGGAGATCTCAGGGAAATCTTTAATGCGCAGTTCGGCAAGAAGCCGTCAGAGGTTCCCGATGAAGAAGAAGAGAACACTCCTGACATCCGAGAACATCTGAAGGCGTTCCTGGAGGAGCAATGCGACAAGAATAAGTGGCGTAACCTAACGGTAAAGAGCATGGACTCCTTCAAGAGCCACATGGAAGATTTTTTCGACCAGGAAAAAATTACTTCAATCGACTATTTCAACGAAGACGGCACTACCAAGTTTGTCAATTTCCTCATCGATGACAAATGCCTTCGCAATTCGACCATAGAAAAGTACACCAGCAGACTGCGCTACTTCATCAGATGGGCCAGCAAGAAGGGCTACACGAACCTTAAAGCTGACTACAAACCTCGATTACAGAAGACCAAGAAGCCTATCGTCTTCCTTGACTGGAATGATCTCATAAAACTCTTAAATTATGACTTTCCAGAGCTTGATACTGAGATAGAACTGGAGGATGTTCACGGTAACCAGTATAAAAAGAAGGTCAGCATAGAGAAAGATACTGCAGAAC
>JAEEGK010016326.1_pt1 | contig 16340 bp, 9 predicted proteins | sample 8958771 | NCBI WGS metagenome assembly JAEEGK01 (sample SAMN16246547, study PRJNA631951) | gut metagenome | biome: gut microbiome; feature: rumen; material: SC-attached | host: Bos | place: Iran: Karaj | collected 2018-10 | reverse complement strand
ATTTATATTCAAATTAGAATAATTGTTTTTTTTTTTGAACCCATCCTTTTTTATATGAAATATATACAAATTATTTTCAACAGATTTAATTATTTTATGATTACATTGAAAGCAAAGAATTTTTTTAAATCTTGATTTTATTATATATATTGTTTTATTTCTTTTTTTTTATAAATTATAATAAAAAGAAATTTTTTCAATAAATTAATGTTTAAAAATAATTAAAATATAAATGTTTTAATAATAATAATATTTAATTCATACTAGTTTACAATGTTTTAATAAACATATTTTTTCTTCTATTGAAAAAATATCTATCAAATAAATTTAAAAATTATGATTAAAATCATTTTGATTTTTGTTGATATTTACACTGTTTTGTAAATTAATATTAGATAAATTAGATAAATTTTGTAAATTATTATTATTACTTTCTCCATTTTGATTATTAAACAAATTTAGATTATTTTGGGGAAAAAAATTAAAAGTTTGATTTTCATTATTAAAATTATTTACATAATTAATAGAATTCAAATTAAAATTTTGTTGATTATTTAATAAGTTTAAATTATCATAAAAAGGATTTTGATTATTTCTTTCATAAATTATTGATTGATTTATATTATTCGAATAAGGAAATGTTGGAAAAGGAAGATTAAAAAATGGATGAGATAATAATTGTTGATTAATTAAATTATTATTATAATTAGAAATTAAATTTGGATTTGAAAAATAATTGATTGGATTAATTTGATTAAATAAATAAGGATTATTTAAATTTTGATTTGGAATTATATTTTTATGCTGAGGAAAAATATTATTTTGAGAAGATAAAAACAAATTTTTCATTAAATTATTATTTTGAAATAGATTATTATTATTCATAAAATTATCTTTTTGAAAATTTGATTTAATATTTTTATCATTTAATTGATATAAATTATTTAAATTTTCAATATCTTTTTCTTTTTTTTCATTTTCAATAATAGAATTAAATTTAATTGATCTTTTTTTTCCTAAATTATTATTATTTAAATTATTGAATTGATTATTATTTTTATTAGAATTTGAATCATAAGTTCCTAAACTTTTAGTTTTAGAAATTAATGATTCATCATTAGTAACATTATAATTTTCAACTTTATTTATTATTTGTAATATTTCACTCATTTTTGCTAATTCTTCCATTTTAGTACAATTTGCTTCTTTACAATTTTCATTAAGTAATTTATTTATTAATTTTTTTCTGCTTTCTTTATCATTTCCTATATTTGGAACATTTATTTCTGATAGATTTTTATTTTCAATATTTAAATTATTGTTTAATAATGTTTTATATTTCGGATATTTTCTAATGAAAAATATTTTTTTGTTATTATTATTTAATCCTAAAAGTGATTTATTATCATCTAAAAAAAAATCTTCAACACAATTTATATTTTCTTTAAAAGAATTTTGAGGAGATAAACAAAATTTATTATTTATATATTCTTCTAATTCGTCATTTGAATAATTATTTATATTTTCTTTATCAATTATTAAATTTGAAGTTCCTTCTTTTTTATTAAATTTTTTATTTAAATAATTTATAAATTTATCTGAATATACTAATATTTCATTATAATTTTTAGTTTGCGTATATTGTGTCATTTCTTTAAAATTTTTATCATAAAGAATAAAAGATTCTAAAAATAATCTATGTTCTTTATCAGTGAAATCACCCTTTTCAAAATTTATTTCTTCTTTGTTATTTATTGAATTCTGTTCTTCTTTATTCATTTTCGTTTCTAAATTTTTCACATCCATTGTTTTTATTTATTAATCTTTTATTATAACACCTATATTATTATATTTTTATATTTAATACATTATAATAATAATATTTAATTGTTTCATAGAGAAAAGAGTTATTTTTGAATTTTTATCTTTATTTTTGTTTTAGTATTTTTTTAATTAATTTTTTCAATCTAAGATTTAATTATTTATTACCTTATATTTTTTATTTTATTTTCTTAATATAAAAACTTAAATCCATTTATATTACAAAGTATTTTATTTATAATAAATTAAAAATCATATGTTAAATAAAAATAATAAAATATATAAGTTAAAAAATATATAAAGTTAATTTAGAAAATGAAAAAATTAATTGAAATCTTATTAAAATGTATCCCATATTTATTGAATTTATTATTTTTGGAAATAAAAATAAAAGAAAAATGAAGAAAATTAAATTTAATATATAAAAAAAATTATCTTCTATTTAAAAGATTCTATGAATTATACCTTAATAAAAAAAGGAAATGTATCATTAATAATTAATTTTAATTAATAAAAAAATTATATTAAACTCATAAATTATTTATTTAAATATTTAAAAGAAAAATTCCTTTATAAAAAAAATAAAAGAAATATAATTCATTTTTACTTAAGTTAAATCATATAAAAAATATATAAGTTAAATAAATATTGTAATTAATTTACAATAAATGGGAAATTGTTGTGTAAAAAAAAATCCAAAATATAAAGAAATATATGAAAGTTTTTGTCATATATGTAAATATGTTATAATAAAATAAATAGATAAAACTGAAAACTTTAAATTTAGAATATTAAATTATGATGAAAATTATGAAAAATTATTAAAATGTAGCAAAAATAATTTTTTAATTCTTGAAAAAAAACAAAAAGTAAGAATTAAATTCATAAATGAAATACTGAAATTAAAAAATAAAAATGAGAAAGAACAAAGTTTTACAAATAATTCTTTGTATAATATAATGTTATTAACAATAATATTGAAATGTTTTTTAAAAGAAAATATTACTTTAAAAAAAAATAATGATATTCAACAATATTCAATGAAATATTCAATTGAGCTTTTAAATTATAAATATTCAGATATAACTAATTTAAAATTAATAATTTTTTATTTAGGACATTTATTTATAGTTTTATTTAATGGATGGGATGATATTTTTAATTATTGTGAAATTGAAAATATTTATATTAAAAAAATAGAAATGATAATGAATCATAATAATAAAGATAATGATGATATTATTATTTCGAAGAATGAAATTTATCCTTTTTTAAAAATAAATTTAATTAGTTTAGGATATTTATTTACTAAAGAAAAAATTGTTTTTTCTTTAAATAAAGAAATTCAAATAGAATTATTAAATTATTATATTCAAATTTTATGTGATTTATATCCTTATATTATTTCAAATTATACATTAATCAGAAAAGAAATTTTAAATCTTATTCATTTTGAAAAATCAAAAAATACTTGTCAAGTTTCTCAAACAGATTTTTCAACGATTATTTTAAATTTAGAAAAAAAAAAAACTTTATATGATGATTATCAAAGAATTATTGATTCATTTTATAATTTTTTTATTTATTCAACTACTGATATTTCATATGGAAGAAAATTATTTGATATTATAGATAAAAATTTTAATGATTATATTAAAGATAAAGATGATATTAATAAATTTACTGAAATATTATTTTTACATATTTATATAAAATGTATTGAAAATAATTTATCTAAATTCTTTATTATGTCTTTAATTATTTATATTCATAATAAAATTTTAGACGATATTAAAATTAATTCTATCTTTTATTATCATATAATTATTAATTTTTTTCAATTAATTATTGATGATGATGTTTTAAGTGAAAAATGTACAAAACTTTTTGCTCAAATATTTATTAAAGAAATTAATGAAATTAATTATGAAAATTCTTTAGTTACTTATTTAAATAATATTTTATCAAAAAAAAATTTAAAGAAAAAAATAATTGTACCTTTAATTACTTATATTTCTTTTTATTTTTATGAACAAAACATAAATGATAAAATGGAAATTTATAAAAGATGTATTTTAATATTAGAAAAATATTCTAAAGATGATTTATTAAAAATAGAAGTTTTTAAAGAAAAAATTGAATATGAAAGATTAAAAATTATAATAATTAATTTTAATATTTACAATAATCCAAAAAGTGAATTAAATACCACAAATCAAGCTTTAATTATAAATTATTTTGATTTTTTTATTATTTTAATATATTTTGCAGAATCAAATTTTGAAAATTTAGAAATCACAACAAATCATTCTTTTAAAAATAAATTATTAACTGATATTATTTCTTATATTTTTCAATTAAAAATTTATGCCATTGATTCAATAGAATATTTAACTCAAATAATGCATTTTGTTAAAATATTATTATATTATTTTAATTTTAAATGTATAATAAATATTCAAGATTCATATACAATATATAAATATCTTAGTCAAAAATATAAATTTTTATTAAAACAAGAAAATAATAAGAAAAATTTATCTTATTTACCTTTTCTTTCTTATTATATTACAATCTTTATTTTAATTAGATTAAATCAATTATTTAAATTTCAAAATTTTTTGATTAAAATTAATAATGATATTTTAAATGAAATTAATAATATTGATAATGAATATTATAAAAGATTTAAGCAAATACCTTTTGAAAATTTATTAACAATAGATAAAATTGAAAATTCCTTAAGAATTTTTTATCAAGATTTGAAAACTAATTTTAATTATTTTTATGAATATGAAATAAATCAAAATATATTTCAAAGAATAATTGATATAATTTACACTCATATTTTTGGTTATTCTTCAATATTAAATTCATTTTTTGATGAACAAAAAAAATTAGGTTATAATGAAAAAGTTTTTGAAACTGGGAATTACTCAAATTATAATTCTGAAATTATTACTGAAGGAAATGAAAATATTTATCATAATTATATTAAGGAAGATTCAATTTCTATGAAATTTACTAATGAAAGTATGATTAAAGAAAATACGATTGAAAATATAACTAATGAACATTTAATTAAAATTCCTTTGAAAAATTCTTTAAAAATTTTAAATGAAAAAAGTTTAAGAGATGTTATTCAAATTGAAGAAGAAAATATAAAATTATAATATAAAGTGTAAAACAAATATTATCTAATTAAAAAAGAGAATGTAATTATTTGAATATATAATATAAATTTTGGAAAATGTTGTTTTATAAAATTACAAAACAATATTTATAAACATAAAAAATATATTATTTATTTATAAAAAAATAAGAAATAAAAATTAATTTTAAATTATGAAAAAATCAAATGACTTTCAATCATTATAAAGAAGAAAAAATACCTTTAATAACAATCAATGTAGTACATAAAATCAAGTAAAAAAATGAATCAAATTACTCTTTTGAAGTCATGATATCAATAATTTAAATTATTAATAATAATAATAATATATTAATAGTAATTTTTTATTAATTATAATCCAATAGTAAAAATAATCATAATTATAATAATAATTATTTAGATTGACAAATTTCTAATGAGAAATAATGAAAAAAATTACAAAAATTATGAAAATGATAACAAAGGAATAATAAATCAATAATTTATTTAAAAGTAATTTTTGCCTTTAGTTCAAAATTCAAATGATAAAAATCTTGATGAAAAAAGATATTATTGGTTTTTTACATTAAATTTTAAACAATAAATAAAATAAAAAAACAATTTAAATTATACCGAACAATTAAATAAAAAAAATGGAAAAAAAATAGAATAAAAAAATGAAAAAGATAAATTAATGATAAAATAAATAATATTTAAATAAATTCTTAATAATAATATTTTTTTTAAAAATAACTATTATCTTTAATAACTATTATTTTCATTTGAATATTACTTTTTTCCATATAATTCCTTAAAAAATTTATCATATTTTTCTTTATTAAATGATTTTTCATTTTTAATTTTGTTTATTAATATATCTGCTTTTTTATTTCCTTGATTTTTTTCTTGAAAACATAAGTATATTAATTCATATTTTAATTTAATTGAATCTTCATTTTTTTCTTCATTTTTTTTTCTTTCTTCTTCTTTTTTAATCATTTCTTTCATTTTTTCTTCATGTTTCATAGAATATTTATCTTTTAAATTAACTTGAACATCTTTATTATTTTTTAAATTAATAGCTTTAACATTAAGAATTGAATTAACATTCATTTCAAAAGTAACTTTAAACTTCATTTCTCCAGCTTTTCCTTTTTCAATATTATCAATAGAATATTCTTTTAAAAAAACATTATCTTTCACATTTTCATTCTCTCCTTGATAAATTTTAAAATTAATACTAGTTTGATTATCTTTTGTAGTACTAAATTCTTTTTCTTTAGAAATAGGAATAGGTAAATTATGTTTTAATATAATTTCAAATTTTCCATTATTTTCAATTCCAATTGATTGTCCTACAATATCTAATAATATTAAAGATTCATCTTTAATATTACCTTTAATAACATTAGCTATATAGGTTGCACCTATTGCAACAGCTTCATCTGGATGAATAGAAATATTTTTAATAAGTTTTTCTCTATTAAAAAATTGTTTTACTTTTTCTTGTATTTTTGGTATTCTTGTTGATCCTCCAACTAAAACAATATCATCAATATCTTCTTTTTTTAATTTTGATTTTTCTAATGCTTTTTTAACACAAGATATACATTTTGTAAAAAGAGAATTACATAAATCATTAAATTTTGCTCTATTAATATTAATTTCAAAATCTTCACCATTAGCTAAACTTTCAAGATCAATATCAGTTTCTTCCATAGAAGATAAATCTTGTTTAGCTTTTTCACAAGCAATTTTAAGTCTCATTTTTGCTCTATCATTCTTAGAAACATCAATGCCTTTTTCTTCTTGAAATTCATTAATACAATATTGAACTAATTTATTATCAAAATCTTCTCCTCCTAAATGAGTATCTCCATCAATAGCTTTAATAATAATAATACCTTCATTAGAAATATTAAGAATAGAAACATCAAAAGTTCCTCCTCCTAAATCGAATATAAGAACATTTTTATCTTGAAGAGTATTATTTTTTTGTAATCCAAAAGCAACAGCAGCAGAAGTTGGTTCATTAATAATTCTTAAAACATTTAATCCTGCAGCTACTGCTGCATCTCTTATTGCTTGTCTTTGTCTTTCATTAAAATATGCTGGAACTGTTATTACTGCATCTTTTATTTCTTCATTTGTATAGTTTTCTGACATTTTTTTCATTTTTGAAAGAATTGCTTGAGAAATTTCTTCTGGGTAATATTCTTTTTTATTTTCTGATATTATTATTTTCACTCCTTCTGTTTCATTATTTTTTTCTATATCATAAGTTAAATATTTTTTATCGCGTTGAACTTCTTTCTCTTCATATTTTCTTCCTATTAATCTTTTCGAATCATATATCGTTTTTTTTATATTTTTAAATGCTGAATCTTTTGCTTGTTGACCTACTGCCACTGTCTTATCAATAAAAGATACAATTGAAGGGGTTATTCTTTTCCCTAATTCATTTGGGATTATATCTGCTTGGTCATTCATCCATACTCCTACACAGGAATATGTCGTTCCTAAATCTATACCTATAGCTTTACTCATTTTTTTTCTTATTTTTTATTTCTTTAGATTTATTTATAATGAAATTTATTTTAAAAAATATGAAATATTTGCTTTATTAATTTATAATACAGAAATAATAAATATTTAAACAAATCAAATTAGAAATTTTTGATTTAAAGCATGAAAATAAATTAATTTATTCTTTAATTAATATAATTAATAAGGATTAAAAGAAATATTATTTAATTAATGTGATTTTCAGTATATAGTTTTTAATTCTAAATCCTTAATCTAGTTCTTTTTCTAATAATTTATGTTCTTTTTTTTCATTTTCTATTGATAAATTATAACAAAGTAAACTATTTAAAATTTCTGAAATAATAAAACTGAATAATATAAAATTATATAAATTTTTATGAATATATTCGAATGAATAATAAAAAAATAATAAATAATACACTGTGAATATCATTAAAAAAAGAAAAAATAACTTATTATAAATATATTCATATCTATTTTTCTTTTTGTTTTTATAAAAATAAAATTTAAAAATAAATCCAAGTAAAATTATTGATATTATATGAATACAATATCCTACTTTAGTCATAAAAAAATTAGTTCCTGATAAATAATAAATAAAAAACATTTGATTAATTATTATAATTCCATAATAAAAAATAATATAATTTTTTGAATTTCTTTTTATTTTTTTATTTAAATATTCTTCCATAATAAAAAAAATAAAATAAATATGATTTAAATTAAATGAAAATAAAAATAATAATTTTAACTAAAAAAAATTTTCAACTAAAAAAAAATGTTAAATAACAGAATTTCACTTAAAGAAAATGAATTAAATGACTCTCAAAAAATAATAAATAAATTACAGAAAGAGAATAAAAATAATAAAACTCCAACATATAATAATAAAATAGAATTATCAGAAGAAAAAAAGTCAAAAATAAAAATAGAAGTACCACAAATAGAAAGTAAAAAATTATATTGTACTTTTGGTAAAAAAACAATAAATAAAATAAATAATTTAAATAATTCAAAAGAAAATTGTAATGAAGATTATTTAAAATATAATTTACATAAAAATTTAGATTCAAAGCCTTCTTCTTATTCAAAAATTTTACATGAATATCTTCCTGAAAAATATAAAAATAATGAAAAATATAAATTAAACTTATTTAAATATTTAAGAAAACCTTCAATTTCAAATAATAAAAGTTTATCATGTAAAAATGCTTTATATAAGGAATATTTAGAGAAATTTGATGGAAATATAACCAAAAATAATATTAATGAATATTATATAATAAAAAAAAAAAATAAAATATTTTCATGTTCAAAATATTATAAAAGTGAACATTCATTTTATGATAAAAAAGGAAATGAAAATTTTTTTTATTTTTATTGTGATAATGATATTGGATTTTTTCCTAAATGGCAAAAGCCTTTACATATTACTTCAATGGATGATGATGTTGAATCTGATGATCAACAAATTAAATATGCTAAGAAACATTGTAGAAAAGAATTAATTTCTGCTATTCAATTATTTAGTAGAAATAAAAATTATTCTAGGAATTATAAATTATTTCATAGTAATTATTATGAAAAATATAATATTTCAAATATTTAATTTTTTTAGAATTTGTTTATTTTTTTTTCACAAATTCAATTTTTTTTTATTTTTTTTGTGAATGCTTTTTATTTGATGAATATTTTAATTATAATAATTAATTTATATTTTATATAGAAAAAAATATATATTTTGAAAATATGAGTTTCTCTGTTGATTTATGGAATTCATATGACTTTGTAGAAAATAACTTAATGCTTCATTACCGTGGTTTAAAAGACTTTATATATTTACTAACAGAAAAATATAAATATGAAAAAACTTTAAGCGAAGGTTTAAAAAAAATATATTCCTCAAATTTTGCAGTAACAACATATCCATCTCTTTTAGAAGGAATAATAGCATTTAAATCAGATATGTTAAATCAAAATAATTATTTGGATGAATTTACTTCAGGATTAAAAGAAGAAATAATAAATCCTTTAAATAAATTTTCAGAGAATATTTTATTTAAAATGAATAAAAATTTAAATGAATTAAAAATGATAGAAAAAGTATATAATAATTCAGTGAATAAATTAGAATTTTCAAAAAGAAAATTTCATGAAAATGCAAAAGAAGCGGAAAATTTTAAATTACAAGCAGAATTTTCAAAAAATTCAGAAAATGGAAAAAGAGATGAAATAAGAGCTCAAAATTGTTTAAAAATTGCAAAAGATAGTGAAAATTCATATATTCAAAGTATTAATGAAACAAATTTAATTCAAGAAGAATTTATTGAAACTAAAAAAAAGTGTTTAAATGAAATTCAAGATTTAGAAGAAGAATTAGGAAATTATATTAAAGATAGTTTAAGAAAATATTTAATTTTCCAAGTTGCTTATTTAAGAAATATGCAATATGATGTTGAGAAAAAAGCAAAATTAATGGAAGATATAAATATTAAAAAAGATATATTTTCATTTATAAATAATAATTCGACTAATGATATTCCTCCTTATAAATATGAATTTGTTCCTTATATTTCTGAATATGATTTAAAAAAAACTTCAACTAATGATTCTGTTATTTCTTCAGTTAGAACTTTTATTTCAAATGTTTTTTATAATGAAATTCCAGAAGAAAATAAATTTATAAATGATAAAATACAAAATGAAATTGAATTAATTGTAAATAGTATTTTTGAAGGGAAAAAAATACCAAAAGAATTACAAGGAACTTTAGGAAGATATGTTAGAAATAAGAGAACAAGGAAATTATTATTAAAACAAATTAATAAAATTAGAATTAAAGGATTATATACTTTAAATGAATTATCTTTTAATTCTATTGGTGAAATATTAATTAATTGTTTAAATTCACTTCAAATGGATTTTGACAATTTTGATTTTGAAAGTTTAAAATTAGTTATTAATTTATCTACAAGTTTATTTAAAACTGCTTCTGAACCTAATAAACCAAGAATTTTTTTACAAAATTTTTTAAGGGAACACACTATTTTTAACAAAGTCGATTTTTGGATAAAATTAATTAAATATGGAATAATTGAAGAAATGCATAATCAAAAAAATTATAATATTTATTCTAATGAAACTTATGAACAAAAGGATGAAAGAATTAAAAGTATTGCTAAATCACAAATTAATTCTTCTATTTATGATATGATTTCTTTCAATGTTAAAGTTAATATTATTTATGAAGTTATTCAATATTTTTTCGATTATTATGATTTAAGTGAAAATATTAGAAATGATTTAGAAAAAATTGTTAAAGATTATAATGTTAAAAGAGAAAATGAAGAAAAAGAAGAAGAAGAAAAAAAAAAGAAAAAAAAAGAAAAAGATAATGATGAAAATATTAATATTAGTGAAAATAAAGATAATATAAAAGAAAATGAAAATGAAGGAAATAAAGTGTAGTTTTAAATAATTAAAATATTATAAAATATTTAATTTTGAGTTTTACTTATGTTTTATTATAAAAAATAAAAAAATATTTATATTTTTAAATAGGAAATAAATTATTCTAATTTACATAACATCTCCACTAAATAAAGTAATTGAATCATCTTTAGAATTTTTTTCATTAAAATTTGATTTAAATATTTAAGATTCATTAATTAATTATATTATAGCCATTAAATAGGATTTTTAAATTAAACTTTATTGTTTTCACTTAATGATTTAAGAAATAAAATTAAGAATAATTAGTAAAATTTTTTTTATTTTAATACTTTAATTAAATTAATCTAAATTTATTTAAATATATAATAGTATATTTATTAAATTTCTTTTTATTTATTTTCACTAAATTTATAATAATTTTTTGTAAATTGATAAATATTATTTTTTACTTTTTCATTTATACATTTTTTCACATTTTCAAATTTATTTTTATTCAATTTCTTTTGATTCAATTCTTTCTGAATAATTTTGCCTTTTATTATTATTTTTCTTTATTTTATTTTGATTATACTTTAAAATTGATTCTAAGGAATTTTTTTTGTCATTAGAATTACTAAAATATTTATTATAAATTAAATTTGGTTGTTGACGATAAAATTTACCATCAGTAGAACTATCTCTTTTTATTTTTTTAATAAAGTTATTTTCTATTTTATTATCATTATCTTGATTATTAATATTATCAATTAATTCAAAATTAAAATTATTACTATTTGAATTATAATGTGTACTTTTATCATATATACATTTATTTTCAGTTAAATTTGAATTTGTTTTTTCTTTTTTATTTTCAAAATTGAAAATATTATTTTCTGGATATTTTATAATTTGAATATCAAAATCATGATTTTTTTCATTAAATAAATTTTTAATATTTTCATTTTCATTAAAATAAGTATTTTTAGTTTCTAATTTTGAAAAATTATTTTTTGATTTTTTATCAATATCAATATTATACTCGTCTTCATATTTACTAAATTTACAAAAATAACATTTCATTTAATTTAAATTAATTAAATATTCTAAAAAATAAAAAATTAAAACATAAAAAATAAAATATTTTTAAATAAATAAGATGTTTATATTCAAAATCAAAAATAAATTCAAATAATTTTTAAATATTAATTACTAATATAAATAATAAGATATAATTTGAGTGAAATTAAAAATTGTTTTAATGAAGAAAAAAGATAAACAGTTAAATATTAGAAAGTTAAATAAGTTCTTTATATAATATTTTTGAATTAATGTCTCCCTTTTAATTTTTTTGTGTTATAATTTAATAATTTGTGATTTTTTATATTATTTTTTTATATTTTTTGGACTTTTTTTGTTTCAATAAAAATATTTCTTATTGTATTATTTAAATTTATGAATTTCAAAAATTACACAAGTATCAATTAATATTATAAAAAAATATTAAATACAGTTATAATTATCCATTTATAATTAATTAAATAAAATATAATAAAATTTCTTTGCTATTAATTAAAAAAATCCAAAAAAACCTTTTACTATGAAAAAAATAAAAAAAAACTCAAAAAAATCCTTTTTCATTCCTTATAAAAAGTGAAAAACCAACTTCTAAAAATAAAAAAGAAGCAACTAATTTTAAACTTCTGGAAAGAAGATAAAAAATTTCTAGAAATCCAAACAACAAAAAATATATAAATGAACAATTATAATCTAAAAAATATCAAATAAAAAAATGACAGAAATCCAAAAAGTTCAAAATGAAAATATAGAATCATATAAAAACACAGAAGAATATAAAAAATATATGGATTCAAATACAATATATTTAAATTATATAAAAAAACTTCTTGAAAATCCAAATAAGATAGCAATATTTGATGAAGAAAAATCATTAACTCGTTTCTCATTAAATAACTTAATAAATACAATATCTAATAAAATACCAAAAAATACAAAAAGAGTAGGAATAATAATGGATCATAATATAGAAATGATAGCATCAATATTAGCAGTATTAAAAATAGGAGGAGCATATATTCCAATAGAACCTTTTTTTCCAAAAAATAGAATAGAATTTGTATTAAAAGATGGCAATGCAACTTGTATAATAACAAATAAGAAATATAGTAATAAAATGCCAGATTTAGAAATAATATATATTGAAAGAGATATTGAAATTGAAAATAATTGTAATATTGATTGTTATGCTAATCCAGAAGATATTGCTTATATTTTATATACTTCTGGCTCAACTGGAATGCCAAAAGGAGTTGCTGTTACTAATAAAAATGTTTGCCATTATGCTAGAGGATTCATTAATGAATTCAGTCCTAATGATAATGATATTATGATGCAATATTCTGTTTGTTCTTTTGATATTTTTGTTGAAGAAGTCTTTTGTTCTTTAATTTCTGGAATGACTTTAGCTATTCCTAATGAAGAAAGTAAGAAAAATATAATAAATTTAATGGATTTTTCAAATAAGAATAAAATAACAATATTAAGTGGATTTCCTTATTTACTTCAAGAAATAAATGAAATAGAAACTATTCCAGAATCATTTAGATTAATGATAAGTGGAGGAGATGTCCTTCGTTATTCTTATGTAGATAAATTAATAAAGAAAGTAACAATATATAATACATATGGGCCAACAGAAACAACAGTCTGTTGTTCTTATTATAATTGTACGAATGAATTGCCTTTAAAAGATGGAACTTTCCCAATTGGAAAACCAATATTAGATACAGATATATTAATATTAGATGATGATTTAAATCCTGTTGAAGAAGGAAAAAAAGGAGAAATATGTATTTTAGGAAATGGAGTTACTTTAGGTTATATTGGAAATAGGAAAAAAGAAAATGAATCTTTTATAATATATAAAGATGGAAGAAGATTATATAAAAGTGGTGATTTAGGTTATTATTTAAAAGATGGAAATATTGCTTTTCTTAATAGGAAAGATATGCAAGTAATGATTTATGGAAAAAGAGTTGAACCTATTGAAATTGAAACTGTAATTAATAAAAATCCTAATATTAAACAATCGAAAGTTGTTAGTTATCAAGATTTAAATGGAATGTTTTATTTAGTCGCTTATGTTGTTTGGGAAAGTAAAGAAAAATTCAATGAATTATATGATACTATTATCGGGTTTCTACCTGATTATATGGTTCCTGAAATTTTCGTCACTTTAAAAAAAATGCCCATCAATAATAATGGAAAAATTGATGTTAAGGAATTGCCTATGGTTAGAAAAAAAATAGATTGTAAAAAGTAAAGGTATTTTTTTTCCTCTCTATTTTTTTTTTAATATTTGTTTTTAATATTTAAAATTAGTTCTTTTTATTCTTAGATAATTATTATTATAATAAAATTTTTTTAATTGGCTTTTTTGTATAAAAACAGAAGTTCTCATTGGTGAATGACTTAATGAAATCAAATAAGAAGAAATATTAATAACTGACAATTTTATCAAGTAAAAGAAATAAAGAAGCTTTAAAATAATGTTATGTTCAATCATCTTTTTCAAATATAAAAGAAAAAAATATAAATATAAATATAAATGAAAAATAATTTATTTTTTTATTAAAAGTTGTGAGTTTTTAATAAATTATTTTATTTTATATTTAACTAATAAATATGTATTAATCTTATAAAAGAAATAATAGTCAGTTAACAGTAAAAAAATAGCCTAAAAATAAATCAAAAAATCTAAAAAAATAAAATAACAAAATCTTTTTTAAATACATCCTTTACAATAAAATACAAAAAAAAATTAAAAAAAAAAATATATATTAAAAAGAAAATGGTAATCCTAGTAACAGGTGGAGCAGGATATATAGGAAGTCATACATGTGTAGAATTACTTTCCAGAAATGAAGAATTAGTAATAGTAGACAACTTTTCAAACAGTAAACCAGAAGTATTAGAAAAAATTAAAGAAATAACAAAAAAAGATTTCAAATTTTATGAAGTGGATCTCTTAGATAAACCTTCATTAGAAAAAGTATTCCAAGAAAATGATATAAAAGAAGTAATTCATTTTGCTGGTTTAAAAGCAGTAGGAGAATCAGTGCAAAAGCCATTGCAATATTATCACAATAATATAACAGGTACAATAACACTTCTCGAAGTAATGAATAAATTCAACTGCAAGAAGATTGTATTCTCCTCCTCAGCAACAGTATATGGACTCCCAAAGACCGTCCCCATTACGGAGGATTTCCCCTTATCGACAACAAACCCATATGGTTCTACAAAATTATTCATCGAACAGATACTGAAAGATTGTTGTGTCCCTGATAAAGACTTCTCAGTGATCTTGTTGAGGTACTTCAATCCCATTGGTGCTCACTCAAGTGGGCTTATAGGGGAGGACCCTAATGGCATTCCCAACAACCTCATGCCATTTATTGCTCGTGTGGCTGATGGTACTTACCCTGAGTTGAATGTGTTCGGTAATGACTATGAGACTCATGATGGTACTGGTGTACGAGACTACATCCATGTAGTGGACTTGAGTATCGGACATATTAAGGCAATTGAAAAAATTAGGAATATGAAAGGAGTGGAAATTTATAATTTAGGAACTGGGAAAGGTTTCTCTGTTTTAGATTTGGTTAATACTTTCGAAAAAGTTAATAATGTAAAAGTTAATTATAAAATTGTTGGAAGGAGAGCTGGAGATATTGCAGTTTGTTATGCTAATTGTGATAAAGCATTAAAGGAGTTAGGATGGAAATGTGAAAGAAATATTGAAGATATGTGTAGGGATACTTGGAATTTTATTTTGAAGAATAAGAAAAAAGAATAGAAATAATTATTTTTTAAATTTAAAATTAAGGGTTATATTATATTTTTTGAGTTTAAAAAATTACCAATTGTTATCCTTTTTTTTTTTTGAAGATTACAATTTATTCATGATATATAAAACTATTTTATAGGTTTTAATTAGGTCAATGAAATTTTAATTTATTTAGTTTTGATTTTTTGAAAGAGTTTATTATTCATTTGATTAATTTCAAGCTTTGACTTTATTGAATTATATAAAAAAATTTTAAATAACTTCTTTATTCTTCAAAAAAATATATAATAAAGTTAATTAATAATAAAAAAATTATAATTAATTTTCAAAAGATTTAAAGATAAATTGTTAACTATGCTTTTATTTTATTTTAATAAAAAAGTTATTCAATAAATTAAGAAAAATTTTTTTATAATTTAATAGTTACTACTTTTTTGTTTTACTTTATTTTTTTTATATTAAATCGAATGACCTTTATTTTCTTATTTCTTTTCTTTAATCTTACTAAAAAATTTGAATTTG
>JAEEGK010016323.1_pt1 | contig 16343 bp, 10 predicted proteins | sample 8958771 | NCBI WGS metagenome assembly JAEEGK01 (sample SAMN16246547, study PRJNA631951) | gut metagenome | biome: gut microbiome; feature: rumen; material: SC-attached | host: Bos | place: Iran: Karaj | collected 2018-10 | reverse complement strand
ATTAAATTCATTTATTTTACCAAAAGGAAAAATAATAAAAATAAATCCTTTAGGTTTAAGTGAAAATTCTTTAAGAAAAAAAAAAGATGGATTTACTTATTTTGGTTATGAAGAAAATGATGATAATGAAATAGATTTTTTAATAAAACCAAAAGATGAAAATATAGAAAATAGATTTATAGGAAAACATTTTCAAATAAGATTTAATCCTGATGATATGAAATATTATATTATTGATTGTGGATTTGGTTTTGGAACTTTTATGAAAATAATAAATGATATTCAAATACAAGATAATTACTTAATTAATATTGGTAATTCTTATATTGTTTGTACTTTTGATTTTGATGAAAATAATTTTTGCAATGAAAAAATTCTAAATTTAAAAGTCTTTACTGGAGATTATAAAAGTTCTCCTCTTATTTTTAATTCAGATGAACAAAAGTTTATTTTCATTGGAAGAGATAATAATTGTGATGTTGTTATTGAAGATTCTTTATTAAGTAGGTTCCATTGTACTATTTTTTATCAAAATAATGTTGGATGGATTTTAAAAGATGGAAAAGTCAATTCTCATTTTATTCAAGAAAAAAATTCGACTAATGGAACTTGGCTGTTTTTAATTAATGAAACTTTAATTTTTGATAATATGATTTTTAAAGCTAATCATAGTTTATTTAAGTGTAATTATACAAATATTAATTGTTAGTTAATTATTTTAAATATTATTTTTTATTTTTTCATTTCAAAAAAAATAATTTAATTAAAATAAAGTTTACATTAATATAAAAATATACATACTAAATTTATATAATCACTAGAAAAAATAAAAACATAATATATAATTCAAACAGAAAAAAAGGAAATAACCTAAAAAAAAAAGAAAAAAAAACAAGAAATTTTTTTAAAACTCATCAGCCCAATGTCTATCATAACCAGAAGGAAAATAATCTTCTCTATCTTTTTTTCCTCCAACATAAGTATCATGAGAAAACATATCTTCATAAGGATTTTCCTGATTTAAATATTGTGTCATATCAGAAGTTAAAGGAACATAAGGTGGAGTTAATTTAAAATCAATTAATTGATCAAAATCAAACTCTTTAAAGAAAGGTTTTTCCTTTAAATTAGTAATATTACATTCTCTCATATTAACTTTCTTAACAAGTAAATTACTAATTAATTTATTAACATTAGCATATTTAATATTTTCAGAAGGGAAGAAAAATTCTTTATGTAGAATTTCTTTATATATTTCAATAACTTCATTAGCATAATGTCCAAAAGGATACATACCATAAAATATTTCATACATACAAATTCCAACAGACCAAAAATCACAACTTAAAGAATAACCTTTTCCTTGTAAAATTTCAGGAGCAATATAATGAGGAGTTCCTATAACAGTTGAAGTATAATCAGTTAAAACTTTTGCAGTTCCAAAATCTATCATTTTTAAATATCCATTTGAATCTATCATTATATTTGACGGCTTTATATCTCTATGTGCTATTAATTTCTTTTGTAAATATTCTAACATTAATAACATACTCGCAATATAAAATTGAGTCTCATATATTGATTTCTTTACTACTCGAGTTGATAAATATTCATCTAAATTTTTCCCATTTACATATTCTATTAATAAAAAACAAAAATATGCATTTTTCATACTTTTTACCAATTTAACAATAAATGGATGATCTAAACTTAACATTACTCTTCTTTCATTGACAAAATATTTTGCTAATATTTTTTGTCTATCTACACTTTTCCTTGATATTGCTTTTATTCCATATATATTCTTCTTATTATGTACTAATGAAACAGAACCAAATTTTCCTTTTCCTAAAAATTTAATATAATGTAAATCTTCTAAAGTAATTGAAGTATCTTGTAAAGATAATTTTTTTAATAAATAATCTTTAATATTTTTATCATTGATAATAATATCAAATTCATGTTTTAAAATAACATAACAAACAACTTTTTCTAAAGCAGTTACTGTTGCAGTTCTTTTAACAATTTCATTAGATAATAAAACATTTTCTCCAAAGCAACTTCCACTTTCTAAATCTCTTATAAAAGTTCCTTCTTTTGTTATTCTAACTCTTCCTTTTGAAATTAAATAAAATTTATCTCCTGTTGATCCTTCTTCTACTATTATATCATTTTCATTATATATTAATTTTGTTAATTTTGTTGCTAATAATTCTAAAGTTTTTTCTGATAAATTTTTAAATAAATATAATTTCTTTAATTTACCTATTCTATTTAAAGTATTTAATGGCTTTTCATGTGTTAAATCTATTTTTAATATTTTTGCTAAATCATTTATTGAAGATTCTAAAGTAATACAATCTGGAAAAGCTATTAAATTATCTGGAATATTATTTGATATATCTTTAAATAAATTTTCTCCTATTATATTTCCTTTACTTGCTATTATCTCATTTTCTTTTAATATTGAACCATCTATTATTATTATTAATTTTTTATTATTATTTTTTAACTTATCTTCACTTTGACTATCATAAATTTTTTCATTTTTTAAATAAATTTTAATTTGAAAACATTTAAAAATTTCCTTTAATTGACTTTCAATTAAAATATTTTTCAAAGCATTATTATTTTCAATACAATATTTAAAAAAGCAAAATAAAATAACATCAATATATTTATCACCTAAAGCATCTTTTAAATCATTTCTACTTAATTCATAACAAATAGTTTTTTGAATGGCAAAAATATCAAGTCCTCTTTTAACATCAATTAAAATAGCATTTTGTCCAAAATAATCATTACTTCCTAATTTTCTAACTTCTTTAATTCCAATTCTACAAGAAACTAAACCTTCTTTAATAATATATAAAGTATCTCCAATTTCACCTCTTTGAATAATTTTATCTCCTTCTAAAAATTCTTTTAATTTAATTTTTTGAGCAACATTATATTTAGAAACATTATCAAGAGGATGAAAAATAGAAATTGTATTAAGAAAATTAAATCTATCTTTTAAAATAGATTCATTAATTCTTCTTAAAATATCTCTAAAGCTTTCACCATCTATTGTAAATACTTCTACTTTTTCCATACATTTTAACGTTTCTTCTCTTTTCTTTTGTGTTATTAAACTTAATTCACCAAAACAATCCCAAGGAGAATAATTTTTCTTTATTTTTCCTTTTTCTGTTGCTTGAACTTTCCCATAAGCTAAAATATAAAAAAAATTCCCTACATCACCTTCTTCATAAATAATTCTACCCTTTGGAAATGGAAAAAATATTAATTCATTTAATATTAAATCTAATACTTCAGGGGTAATATCTTTAAATATAAAATTATTATTTAAAGCTTTTCTAATATTTATTTCTTCTTCTCTTGTCATTATATGTGCTAAACCATCTTTCATTTCATTATCTAAATCATTAAAATCATCTAAATTATATGTTATTCCATTTTCTTTATTTGTTAGCTTTTTAGGATCTGTATTTTTCTGTGTTTGATAAATTTGATTTAATATGAATTCTCCACTTTTTGCACTTATTATTTCCTTTTTCACCATTACACTTCTTATTCTCATTTCTCTTCTTTTATGTTCTTTATCATTTTCTGGTTTTAAATTCGTATTTTCATTTTCTTTTCTTATATTTGAACTATCATTGTTATTTATTACTGAAGATCCTTCTTTCCCATTTTCTATCTTTCTTATATTTATTTGACCATTTTCTACTAATACTTCTCCATAATTACTCTTTTTACCTAATTTTTATTTTTTTTCAAATTTTTATATATTTTTATTCTTTACCTCGACATATGCAACCATCTATATTTCCCATATTATTTTTTTTTAAATGTTTTTTGTTTCTTTATTCATCAAACAATAAAAAATTATTATATAATAATTAAAATAAAAATAATTTTTAATTTTTTTTTTTTGAATTTATTAAATTTATAAAAAATATAGAAAAACACTTTAATGATGTTTTTTCTTAACAATTTTAAGCAATTGAGCATTAATAACATTTCTTTTAGTAATTTGATCATAAAGTAATTGAAAAGCAGATAAAATTTGTTCTTCCCTTTTAATAATATCTTCAAAGTATATTTCAGTGGGTGAATTTTTTCTAAAAATTAGAGCAATAAGAATAATAGCAATTAAAACGAAAAACAAAGCCCCTTCCCTTAATAAAGCAAAGAAAAATCCAAATAAAGAAGTATTTAAAACTTTATAACTCATAGCATAAGATAATCTTGATCTATCAGAAGCAGGACCACAAAAATTCTCTTCATAAACTAAAATAGTATTACTTCCATTATTATAACATCCAACTTCATTTTTATGTGGCATTTGAATAACATAGAAATAAGAATATAATATTAAAGTTAAAATATTAAAACAACAAAATGTATTTAACATTAATTGTGCATTTGATATTGTTCCAACATTAGTTGCATCATAATTATATCTTCCATTTTTCATTAATTTCCTATATTGAGATTTAAATTCAAAAAACATTGTAATAGGAAATAATATTACTATATAAGGCATAAATGGTATTGTTATTCCAAATAATATTGCTACTGTGTAAACATGTAATAAAACTAAAAAAGGTTGATATGTTAATTTCCTCTTTTTTTTTAAGCATTCACATGAACAACAACATTGTTTTATACAACTTAAAAACTTTATTAATAATGTTACTAATAAATATACTACTGTTAATAAAAAGAAATTTATTCCTACTTCTTCTTCTCTACATTTACTATAATTACTATCTTTTATTTTTGTATATCCTGTTAAACCTGTTTCTGATAAAGTGCTAGGAAGTAAATTATCATATTTTCCAGGACAACCGAAAAAAGTTGGTTCTGTTAAAACTAAGAAACCTAATTTAAAATCTTTTTTAGCATGTCCTTGAATAGTAAAGTATAAAAATATAAAAATTAAATATATAAAACCTAAAATTGAAGTTATTGTTTTTTTTATAGTTTCACTAAAGACATATTTAGATAATTTTGTCCAAGATTCAATTTTAGTAGTTAAACCAATAATAAAAGGGAAAAAATACATTCCAACAGAAATTAATATATAACATATTAAATCTCCAATATTATCTTTGAAAAAATTTAATTTATTTCTAACTTGTTTTTCATCTCTGAAAATATTTCTAACTTGAAAACAAAGAGTAAAATAAACAAAATAGACAATAAGCAAAACAAAAGAAACAGAAAAAGAAATAGCAAAAGCGACATATTTATTTAAAGCACAATTACAATTACAATCACCATCATCAGGAGGAACATAATTAATAGAAACATGAGTATAATCAAGTGAATCATTTTGAATTTTATTTCTTAACAAAAATGAATCTAGATCTTTTCTAACATTAAAATCCCATGAATTAAATATATAAGAAGTTAATAAAGCTTTTTTATTTGTTTCATTATATATATTTGTTTGATAAAAACCTGATTGTAAAATAAAATAAAACAAAAGTGAAAAAGTAAAAAAACAAAAAACCCAAATACCCATTGTTATTGAATATTTATTAAAGTCTTTTTCAGTAAAAGAAGAATAAAATAAAAAACAATTAAAACCATATTTACATTTATCAGAAGTTTTCCCTTTATCTAATTTAAAAATGTGATAAATTAATAAAAATAAAAAGATAATTACAGCAAATAAAGACATTAAATATAAAAATCTAATAACTTCAAAAAGAAACATAATAGTTCCATTATAATTTCCTCTAATAAAACCAATTTCAGATTTAAAAGGTAATAAACCAAACACAATATTAATCATTCTTTTATAACAAGTTTTAACTTTATTAGAAATATCATTTGTTACAGTAATATTATTATTTCCTTCATAAATTCTATCAACATCTTCATCTTCATCAAATAAAGTTATAAATTTTTGTGTTTCTTCTTCATTTTCATTTTTTTTTTTTTTATTTTTTTTTCTTTTTTCTACTTCTGTATCATTTTCAGAATAACCAGCTTCACTATCTGCAAATTTCTCAATATCTTCTTTAGTTATAATCTCTTTTTTTTCTCTATATTTTGGTAATAGTCCTTTAGCTAATAATAATTAATTTTATTTTACATTGTTTTATAATTTCAAATTGTTTTGATAATTTATCATGTTCTAACAGAGCTTTAATTGATTCCCTATATTTATTATTATTTTTTTTTTATTCTTACATTTTTGATATATAACCATTTCGAACTCTATGAAGTTTTGATGTTAATTTGTCTCTTCTTTTTTCTGATTCTTTTATTTTGTGAATATCAAAATCAGAAAAATCTGATAATCCTGTGTAACCATCTCCTCTTGTTGTCATATTATATTTTATTTTTATTTATTATTTTTATGATAAATATAGTAATTTTTCTTTAATAAATTTTTACTTTTTTTTTTTTAGTTTTTTTTTTTAGTTTTTTTTTTTTTTTTTTTTTTTTTTTTTTTTTTTTTTTTTTTTTTTTTTTTTGTTTTTTTTTTTTTTTTTTTTTTTTTTTTTTTTTACTTTTTTAATCATGTTTCTTTTCAATTTTCAAGTTTTTTTTTTTGCGTTTTTATGATAAGTTATTTTTGTTTTTAGACTAATGAAATAAAATATTCTAAATTAATCAATTTTTATTTAATTAATAATGAAAATTTTTAAAAAAAATGTCAAATATTTTAAATTTTTTGAAGATATTAAAATTATTGAAGATGATTCTGATAATAATAGATTAGGAATAGTATTTTATGGAAAGGAAAATAACATTTATATTTTTGATTCAAATCCTTATATAAATTACTTTCCAATAACAGAAAATAAAGAAGATAAAATATTTGAAAATTCAAATACTAAAAATGAAAAGACAATAGAAAATAATAATTCTTTAAAAATTTCTGAAATTTCAAAAATAAATTTAGAAAACAATTTAAATGAAATTTTTTTAAAAATTCAATTAAATTTCAATGATTATTCTTTAAATAAACAGAAACCAAAAATAATAGATGAACAAGGACAACGTTGTATAATATTTAACAATGAATTTAATAATAAATATATAAATAAGAATAAAAAGAAGAAAGAAGAAATTTTTTTTCAAATATCTCGTTTTTCAATAACATACATTGCAGAAGAAAAAAGAGAAAAAAAGATACTATTATCATTTAAAAAACCTAAAATAAAGAATAAATTATTATCAGTAATAACAATAAATTCAAATTCAATATTAGGAATAAAATGGTTTAATTTTAAAGGAAATAATAAAGAAAATCCAAATTCAAAATTATTATTATCAATAACAGAAGAAGGGTTAATAACAATATATAAATTATCAAATATAAATATGAATAATAAAACAACAATAGATACATTTGATATTACTTCTTTTCAAGGACAACCTTTTCAAAATTTTATAGAAAATTGGACTTTAATAGGTAATAATATAATAACAATACCTATAATAGATTATTATTTATTATCTACTTCTTATATAGAAGAAAAAAGAGAATTTATTAAATTATATACTTTACATATTAATAATGGAATTTATTTCTGGGCTATTACTTATGAAAATAATAAAATTAATTTTATTCCTTCTTTTTCATTAGTTTTTGAAGAAAATTTTAAAATTGAACATATATTAATTGATAAAAAGGAACTTTACTTAATTTGTTTTAATAAAAATGGAATTGAAATTTATCAAATGTCACAAATTCCTCCTTTTAATATATTATATAAATTTTATTATGAAGATTTTAAAAATGAAAATTGTACTTCTGTTTGTTTAGATAGTGAATTAGATACTAGTTTAATTAATAATGATGGTAAACTTTTTATTGATGATACTAAAGATTTATTTGATTTAGGTAAACCTAAGTTTATTTGTTTAGAAAAAAAAATTTTATTCCAAGTTTATAATTCTATTAATTCGTATTATGAATTATTATGCTTTAATTTAGAAGGTTTATTTCAAGTTTTTAATAATTTAAATTTTTTTAAATCTTGTGCTCTTGGTAATGATAAGACTTTAATAAAAAAAATATACGAAAATAAAATTAATTTTAGTTTTTGTATTTCACCTTCTTTATATTATAATATTTCTACTTTTGGAAGTAATAATTTTTTAAAGATTAAAAATATTAAAAAAGAAAATTTAATTGAAAATTTATTTCAAGTTATTAATATTCAAACTAATACTAATAATTTCTTCTTTAAAATTCCTGTTTTTTCAGAATTTGAAAAAATAAATGATAAAATTGCTTTAAATTATATTGAAAAAGAAAATGAAAATTATAAATGTATTTTATTATGGATGAATAATAATACTATTTTATTAACATCTGAAAAATATCTTTTTACTTTAATTAAATTTTGTAAAGAAACTCAACAATTAGGAATTCCATTAAATGAAAATTTAATCCTTAAATTTTTTGATTTATAAATAAAAAAAATTTTTTTTATTATAAATACAATTAATAAAATTTTATCCTAAAAAAACAATTAAAATTAAATATAAAAATATATTTTATTTTTTATTTTAATAAAGAATCAGAATCTACATATTTTTCTGCAAGTTGCATAAAAATATTATCTGAAATAGATTGTAAAGTTACATGAGAAGATTGAGGATAAAGTGCTTTTACTGTAAATTGTTCATTTGATGTTGATAATTCATTTATATTTTTTTGATTCTCTTTTTTCTCATTTTCATTATTTTTTAAATCAACTGAATAATTTTGTTTCTTTTCATTATTTAAATTTTCTAAAATTTGAGAATTTGAATTATCATTTAAATCTCCTTTTTTTATATCATAATTAATAGGATTATTATTAATATTATTAAATAAATTTTTCTTTTTATTTTTAATAACTTCACTAAACATTATAGGATATTTTTTTTTATTAGAAGATAAAGAATATATATTATTATTATTTTGTTTAGGTGATAATTCATCATTTGAATCAAATAAAGAAATAGAATTATAGTTTTTAGAAAACATATTTTTTTCAGGTTTTTTATTATTATCAAAATCAAATAATATTTTTTCTCTTATTGAATGAGGATTTGTACTTAAGCCAGAAAAAAAATTTCTTCCTGCATTATAATTATCATTTTTTGAATTATTATATAATCTTAAATTAAATTTACTATATTGATTATTCTTATTATTAAAATAATTATTATTTCTTTGACTATTATAATTCTTCTTCATATCATTTAAAGATAAATTCTTTTGTTTTCTTTGAAATCTTCTTAAATTTTGCATTTGTAAAAAATTAGAATCATAATTATAAGGAAGAAAATTTCTATTAATTTGAGGTTGAAAAGAATTTTCTTCTGATTCTTTAATAATATAACATAATTTTAATGCTTCTAAATGACTTTTTTTATATTTATAATTATCATATAATCTTTTAAAAACTGGAGTTGAATTCATTATAATAAAATTATTTTTCTTCTTTTTTCTTGTTTTTTTAAATAATAATAATCTCCATTTATTTATATATTTTATTTTCTTTAATTTTATTCTTCTAGCATAAATACATATTATTTTATTTAATGTTTGCTTTATTCTTTTGTTATCATTTTGAATAAATTTGTCATATACTTTACATGATAAAACTATAAAATTAAAATCTATTTTAATATACTTGTTGGGTTTGTATTAATTAAACAATCAGAAAGAATACTTTTTAAAGATTTTATATTTTTATTCTCTTCAAATATTTTTAAAAAATAAGTTTTGCTCCCAATAACTCCGTTTTTCTTAAGGAAAAAAGACAAACCATTTACATAATTTTTCATTTTTATTTAATTTAAATAATTATATTATAATATAATTATAATAAAAACTAAACCAAAATAATAAAATTTGATATTATTAAAAGCGGAAAAAGAAGAATTAAAGAAAACAAATTATTTTAATTAATAAAAATATTATAAAAAATAAACAAAAATATTGAATCAAAATGTATAATATAAAATTTAGAAAAATTGAATTTAATAAATGAGAAAAATAAATAAATAAAAATAATAATTTAAAATTATACCTTCTCTAAATCAATTTATCTTTATAATTTATATTAAACATTAAATGCCATTTTCAAGAAAACACATAAGAGAAAAAATTTAAACATATAATTATAAGCAAAGAGAAAAAGTCTAAACAAAAAAAATAAAAATATTCTAATCTTTAAAAAGAATTTCACCTAAAATAAAAAATAATATTATCCAATTTTTTTTTCAGTCAAAAAAAAATTTTCTTAAATATATTGATTTAAAATATATTATATTAGAATATTTAAATGATTTTATTTAATATGTTATTGTGCTTGATGAAGATTCTTCATTTTCATTATCACTATCAGTTAAAGGATTATCGTTATTGTTTGATGAAAATTTTTCTTGAATTATATTTTTTAATCCATAAACTAAAGAAAAAAAGAAGCCCATTAAATCATTAATTATTATATAATAATTTTCAAAATCTCTTCCTTTCCAAATAGTTCTACTTAAACAATTAAATAAATATATTATTAAAGGGAAAAAAGCATATAAAAATAAATGTTTAAAATTCTTTAACTTTTCAACTCCAAATTGTTTAAGAATTGAAACATAAGCAAAAAAAACAAAGAGAATATTAGCAAATAAAAAAAAAAAAATTAAAGAAAAATAAAACCAAAAATATTTTTTAGACAAATCACTATCAAATTTAATTTCACAAACTAAACCAATTTCCCCAAAAACTATTTCCCTATTTAAAGAAGCCATAACAAAGAAAATTCCATTAACAAAAATAAGAATAAGAACAAAAATCAATTTTAAATAAAATTTAATTTTCTTAACTAAATTTCCATAAACAGTATTTAAATAAATTGCAGAAGAAATTAAAGTAAAAAACATAGGATTAATCATTGAAGTAAAAGAAATAATATAAGCTTGAATATAACAAAAATTTGATTTATCATCTTTTTCAGGAATATAAAAAGAAATTAAACTTAATAATAAACAAGATATTAATAATAGCATTGCTACATCTAATGGAAATGAATGTTTTTTTTTATTTGGTATATATGTTATTAATATTAATATACATGTTATTGAACTTATTATGTTTACTATATATAACAGAATTTTTAATATTGTGTCTTTATTACTTTTAAACAAATTTTTTATCATTTTTACAACAATTAATTTTTAATTAAAAATAATATTTAAAAATTATTATTATTTTATTTTATCTTTTTTATTAATATTCTTTCCTACCTTCTCCAATAATATAAATACCAGATTCTTCTAAGTAATACTCATCAATATAAATAAATTCTTGTGATAAATTAATTCCTTTTTCAAATAAACATATTTTTTGAATATTTTTAGCCAAAATTTCATCTAATTTTTCTTCAATCATTTCACTTTTTTCAATATCATCAATTTCTTTAATAGCAAATATTTCTGTACATATATTTATTGTACTACTATATTTTAAATTTACTTTTAAATAAAAATCTACTTCACAATTAAATTCTAAAAAAATGTCTTTGTTTGATTCATGCATTATTTTAATATTTAATTTTGTATTTAAAACTTTATTCAATTGATTATTTGTTATGTTTTTAATATTAATTTTTATTTTTACTGTATTTGAATCTGTTTGATTAGTTATTATTGTTTCCCAATTTATTATATCAAAAAAATATTCTGGTAATTGAAAAGGAAAATCTTTTGATAAAATAATATTATTTTTTTGGTATTCTGATTTAGAAATAATTTGATTTAATAATTCATAATTAATAAAATATTTTTTCTTATTTTGTTGTTCATTAGAAAAATTTTTAAATTCTTCATTATCAAAAGAAATATTATTCATAATACCAGTTCCTTTAATATTACCAGAGTAATAAGTTAAAATAGAAATATTTTTATAAAATTCAGGAAATTTAACAAAAGATAAATCTATTCTTAAATATTTTTTTTTGAAAATAGAAGATAAAATTAAATAAACACTTTTATTATATTCATCTTCCATAGATTGAAATAAAAAAGTTCTTATTAATCCTTTAAGAACTTCTATATTATTTTTTAAAAAAAGCTTTTCCAATAATTTCAATATTTCCATTCTTGCTGAAGGATCAGCTTTATCTAAAAATAATCTATAATTAGATTCAACATCTGATTTTTTTTCTTTTATAATTATATCAAAATCATAATTATTATTATTTACTATTTGATTAACGTAAATATAATAAATTGAAATTGTTACTTTTCCTTGAGTTTTTAATGTGGAATTTTTAGAAAAAATATAATAACATTGTAATTGAAAAGGAAAAGGAGCAAAAATAATAAAATTATGTGTCTCATTAATGCATTTTAAATAAGGTTTTATATTTTCATTTTTTTGAAATTGTACATTTGGGAAAATAATTGCTTCATCATTTAATTGTAAATCTTCTAATTCAAAAGTATGATTAATATTTTCGTTTGAAAAGTAATTAAAATAATTATTAAATATTTCATTTAATCTAGATTGATAAGGTGATATAGAAATTATCAACTGAGATTTTATTGTTTTTAAATATAATAAAATCATAAGAAAGAAAATAAACTTTGACATTATTTTGATTTATTTTCATTTTTAATTATGAAAGAAATAAATTAATCTCAATAAATTAATTTAAAAAAAAATAGATATTTGATTTTTAAAAAGAAAATTAAATTATAATATAAAAATTAAATGAAGTCTAGAAACTCAGTAAAATTTTCTGATTTGTAAATATATAACAATAATATTTTTAGACCAATGATAATGTCTTCACCGAAAAAAAAAGATAGTTTCATAATATCAAATTTAGATAAAACACCTTCAGAAATATTAAAATTTCAAAGAGGGAATATAAAATTAATAAAAAATAATTTAAAAGGAAAAAGAAATTCAAAATCTTTATCAAATAATAAAGATAAAATAAATATAATAAGAACATCAGAAAATTCAAAAAATAATAATAAAGAAAGAAAAATTAATAAAAAATCATTATTAATAAATAAATCTTTTAATTTAACAAATAATAATGAAAAAACGAATAGAAAAAGAAATAGTTTTTTAAAAGGAAATGGAATAAAAACAGAAAAAAAATCTCAATCAAAAACATCATTAGACAGATTAGTTTATATAAAAGAACCAGAAAAAAAAAACAATTCAAATAAAAACCTTAAAAACATTAAATTTAATATTAATGAAAATAATAAATATAATGAATATAATGAAAATAAAAATAAATATGGAATTAAAATAATACATAGTAGAAATTTAACTTCTGAAAATTTTAGTAATTATAATAGTCATAGAAATTTTATTTCTTTTTTAGAAAAAACAAGTAATGAAATAGAAAGAAAAAATAGTAAAAATAGTTTAAATAATACAGTAAATTTAAACAATGAAGATAATAATAATATTCATTTTAATTCACCAAAGAAAAATTTAAAATTAAATAGTTTTCTTATTAATAATAAAAAAAATGATAATGAAAGTAATCATCATCAATTAAATGGACGTTCATTTACATCAAAACAAATGAATTATTTTTATTTAAAGAAAAATCCAACTTGTTTTTCTTCATCAAATGAACAAATAAGTACAGATACTAATTTAATTACAAATAAAAATTATTCTTTAATTAATAATAATTCTAATTATAATAATAATATTAATGAAATAAATATTAATAATAACCAATTTAATGAGAATTTCAATAGTCCAATTAAAAAAAAATCAAAAAATTTTCATGATATTTTTCATCAAAGTGTTAGAGAAAAAATAGATGAATTTGATAAAAGAAATGATGATAATTTAAATTATCCTATTTTAAAAGTTAGAACTTTAACTAAATCAAATAAATCTAATTTTAATATTAATTTATTTCAAGAAAAAAATACTTCTAATGAAAGTCTTATTTTTTTAAATAATACAAGTCCAAATTTAATTAATAATGATAATTTTACTTTTATTTCAAATGATATTGAAATAGAAAATAAAGAAAATAATATTATTAGTGGTGAAATTGATGAAGAAAAAGTTTGTGATATAAAAAGAAAAGAAAGTAATTTTTTAAAAAAATTAAAAGAATTACATAGTAAAGGATTATCAAATTTTCGAAGTCCAAGAAAGAAAAAAAAGAAGCAAGTTGAAATAAATGAAGATTTAATATTTTTAAGAGATTCAGTTAAATCAGCTGATAGTGATGTAAGTAATTTAACAAAAAGTCCAGAAAAAAAAATAATGAAAACTTTTAGAACACAATTATCTAAAATATCCGAATTATCATTAAAAAATGTAAAAAAAGAAGAAAGAGAAAGTTTAAAAAAGAAATTTTCAAGTTTAAAACAAATAATCGATTTAAAAAATCAAATAAATAAATTAAATAGATATAATACTTTAAAAGTAAAAAAAGGAGATGAAATATTTAATAAATTAATAGAAGAAATAGAAAAAAATAATAATAATAATTTTGAAATTGATGCTTCGTTTGAAAGTTTTGATTCTGAAAAAAGAATAAATAAACAACCAAGAAAAAGAGCAAATAGTATTTTAGCTTTTTTTAGAGCTTCTTCTTTAAGACTTTCAATAAATGAATTAAATTTTAAAATTCATAAAAATTTAATTGATATTAAAAAACAAAAATTAGTTAAATTTTGCAGGTTTAATATTAAAGAATATAATGATAAAATTGAAATTATTAAAAATAAATATAAAGATAAATTAATCTCTGATTCTTTTTTTCATACTACTCATTTTAAAAATATATTAAAATCAAATGAGAATTTACATCAAATTATACTTGAAAAACATAAAATTTATAATAATAAATGTGAAAACTATTTTAATGATTTTAGTGAAAAAGACACAAAAAAATTTTATTTAGAGATTAATAAATTAATAAAATCTTCAAATAATAATGTAAAAAATATTCTTCCAGAATCAATAAAAAGATTATTATTAAAAAATAATTTAAAAGTAAATTTATATGATCATATAATAAAAGGAAAATATTTAGAAATAGATTTTGGAATAAATGAAAATTATTTCAATGAAAATTTATTAAATCACTTTGAAAAAATGAGAAGAAAAACGGTGAAATCCCTTAGAAAATTTCATAGACATTTGACTCAAATTCTTCCTATTATTTTATCAGGTAAAGATATAGAATATTATAATAGATTTTTAATAACAGATACAATGTTAAATTTCATAAATGAAAAAGAAGAAGAAGAATTTGAAGAATTATTAAAGAAAAATCAATTTAAAAGCAGTAAATATTTTAGATTTTCTTCTCATCATCATCATTTAAAAGTTACTAATGAAAAAACTACTATAAAATCTTTAAGAATTAGATTATCTGCGAAACCTAGTTTAATTAGAGCTAATTCTACATATTCTCATAATGCTTTAAAAATTGATAAAAAAAAAATTACTATTTTAAATTCTGATTTTTTTAAAAGAAAAAGAAATTTTATTGCTAATAAATTAATAGAAATTAATAAAGAAAAAGAAGAAAAAAAAAAAATAAATTTAAAAATAAGAAAAAAAGAAATTGCATTATATATTTCACCACAAAATTCATTTAGTGAAAAACGATATTTAAATAATATTTCCTTAAGAAAATGTGATAAAGAATTATCAGTAGAAAGAACATTGAAAATAAAAGATGATTTAATTAAAAAATGTAAAAATGATTATGAAGTATTATTCTTATATATAAAGTACGGTGAATATTATAAATTTAAAAAAATTTTTGAATATTATAAATTATCAACTGAAATATATGATAATGAAGGAAATTCATTATTAAATGTAGCAGTTCAATGTGAAAGAAAAAGAATAGTTAAATATTTATTATTACAAGATGCTAATCCAAATTCTCAAAATAATAAATTAAATTCTCCTCTTCATTATGCTTTAATTTATCAAAATTTTGAAATTGCTGATTTCTTAATTAAATATGGTGCTAATGAAAATATAAAAAATGGAGAAGGATTAACTCCTTGGCAATGCTTAAATTATGATAAAAAAAAATATAAATAAATAATTATTATGGTTTCTTTTGTTATTTTGCTTATTTTTTTTAATTTATATATTTTATTTTAAAGTATTACTTTTGAAGTATTAAATTTGATATTTTTAGTATATTGTTTATTTTAAATTATAATTAACAATTAATTTTTTTTTTTTTGAACTTTTTATTCTTTAAAATTTTTATTTTATTTCTGAAATTTTTTTTTAATTTTATAAAAGTTATTATTCTATTAATATATTTGTCATTTTTTTTCTTGACAATAAC
>JAEEGK010016321.1_pt1 | contig 16343 bp, 25 predicted proteins | sample 8958771 | NCBI WGS metagenome assembly JAEEGK01 (sample SAMN16246547, study PRJNA631951) | gut metagenome | biome: gut microbiome; feature: rumen; material: SC-attached | host: Bos | place: Iran: Karaj | collected 2018-10 | reverse complement strand
ACCTACAAATGGGCCGAAGATGGTAGTGGCAGTAGCAACGGTCATCCCCTTTCGGTCATGCAGGGCCTCACGTAGGGGGCTAAAACCTTCACGGAAATAGAGCAGAAGACTGAAACCGATGATGCCCACAATGCACCTCAGGAAGTTGGCACTAAAGGGAACAAGCCAGTCCGGCATCGTTCCTGTTTCATAATGGTCCATGCCAATCTTACTCAACACAAGCCCTACACCCTGACAGAGAGCTGCACCGATAGCAAAGAGTACACCGTTAAGTGGTAATTTCAGCGAGACTTTATGATGCTCGCCACGGCCTAACACAGAAATACCAATACCGATTAGTGTGATGAACATGGCGACAATACTCATGGGTGTCATCTGTTGCCCCAAGGTAATCCATGCCATCAAGGCTGCAGCCAATGGTGCCAGCGTCATGAACAACTGACCATAGCGCGAGCCGATGATAATATAACACTGGAATAGACAGAAGTCACCTATGACATAGCCAACGACACCCGAAAACAACATCCATCCACAGGCCTCTAACGAACCGACGGGTGGAAGAGGTGTGCCAACCACAACGCAAAACAGCACCACAGAAAATAGCAGTGCCAACGCCATACGAAGCACATTCAACGTTAGGTTGCCCAACCGCTTACTGCCAAATTCGCTCAACAGCGCAGTGGCCGTCCATGAGAAAGCCACACCAATGGAAATCAGTTCTCCAAAATATGCCACAGTCTAATCCTGTTAATCTGTTACTACCTCCTTAAAGTGCACTTGTCCCCATTCGATAAGTGCCATAATAGCTGGCATGAGCGACTTGCCTGTGGCGGTCAGTGAATACTCCACACGGGGTGGCACTTCCGGATAGACCTCACGATGCACGAGATGGCTCTGCTCCAGATTCTTCAGCGTCTGTGAGAGCATCTTCTGAGAACAGTCCGTCATCAGACGGCGTATCTCATTGAAACGAAGGATGCCCGTATCGCTCCTGTGAAGCATAAAGAGTACGAGCATAGACCACTTGTCGCCGAAACGACTGATCACATTCCTGATTGGACAAGCCAAATATTCCGCTTTTACATCTGCCATAATTATAGAATTTTCGGCAAAAACAGTGCAAACCGAACGCAATCAAAGCTTGCTTTAGATTGCTGAGGTGCAGCCTGTCTTCGCCAATTTGTTGGCAAAGGTACCCAAAAGAAACCGAATTACCAAATTATACTAAGTTAATCAAAGTTAAAGTCGTTTTCAGCAAAGCCCGATAACATCACAATTCCTACTTTTTGGTAACTATGTTACCTCAAAGTGCCTTCTTGTGGGAACGAAAAATTCACCGTACCTTTGCACCGTCAAAACGAAATAGTAACATTTAAACAAATAAGAATTATGAAACAGATTGAGACAATTGCAACAGGTAAGAACTTTAGCGCAGTAAGCGTAGGTAAGTTAAATGAGATTATTGAGCACGAGCTGCCGATGGGTGCTGTGACCATTCAGGGAAAGGTGTTCGCAGGTCAGGCCGTAGGTGCTACAGGTAGCGAACTGTCGTTCCAGACACTCGTTCCTGGTCAGGACAGCGGCTTCCTCCACACTCACAAGACCCACGAGGAACTTTATATCATCCTGAAGGGCGAAGGCCAGTATCAGGTGGATGGCGAGATCTTCCCCGTCAGCGAGGGCACCATTATCCGCGTGGCTCCCGATGGCAAGCGTGCGCTGAAGAACACAGGTAGCGAGAACCTGACGATGCTCTGCATCCAGTACAAGGCTAATGCCTTCACCGAGGCCGACAGCCCCATGACCGACGGCAACATCCTTCAGGAACCACTTAACTGGTAAACGGTATGATGCAACAGGCATTACAATTCCTGCAGAATCACAATGAGGTGGCTTTCGCAACGAGCGATGGCCACCTCCCTAAAATCCGCATGTTCCAGATTATGAAGCAGGAGGGCACGGTACTCTACTTTGCCACTTCGACAGAGAAGGCTATCTGGAAGGAATTACAGGCAAACCCTAACGTAGAGGTGCTAGCTTATGCTGATAATATCTCCGTCCGTTGCTCTGGTATGGTGAACTTCGATGTAGAAGAAGATGTCAAGCAATGGATCTACGACAACAATCCCGTCCTGCCCCGTCTCTACAGCAGTTATGACCAACTGGTGTATTTCAGCCTGCCTATTGCAGAGATAGACTATAACAATCTCGCTCCCACACCTCCCGTTTTCAAGCACTTCGACCTGATGGTAGGCGATATTGGTGACGGATTCGTCGGGTCGAGGTTTAAGAGTCCAAAATAATCCCCAATTCATCTCCCAAATCCCTGCGATTTGGGAGTTTTTTTATTATTGTCCCTTCCTGTATTCCTTTGGACTCACGCCTTTCATACGGAGGAAGAATTTGCTGAAGGACGGGGTGTCGGCGAAATGGAGCTGGCCGGCTATCTGGGTGATACTCATTGGGGAGGTTTGCAACAGGAAAGAAGCCTCCATCAGCAGCATCTGATTGATATAGTCGACAACGGTGCGGCCAGTTACCTGACGGACCACGCGGGAGAGATAGACGGGAGAGATATGGAGTTGGTCGGCATAGAACGGGATGTCGTGGTGCTCAGCAAAGTGGTGGGGCAACAGACGGGTGAAGCCGATGAATATTTCCTCGACGCGCTGAGGTGTCTGGCGGTGTACGATGGCACGCTGCTGGGCGTTCTCCAGATCGAGAAGGAAGATGGAATAGAGCATGCGTAACACCTCGCCTTTATAGATATGGTCGGAATGCAGATAGCCGATGATTTCGCGCATCTTAGTAATCAGATGCTGTGCTGCATCTGCGGGCAATGTCTGTTTCGGCTCATGCAGCTGAACGATGGGCATATAGGCCAGATGTACGAGGTCATGGACTGATGGCGCCTCGATGGTGACATGTTCATCGGCCATCAGGCAAAACCGTTAAAGTCATCGGAAGTGGCGATGACATCGACGGGGAAGCCTGGCGAATAAATGTACAGGTCGTTGGGATGCAGCGTCAGATCACGGCCGTTGTAGTGAATCGTCATCCACCCTTTGTCAACAACCATAAAGGCGAAGCAGGAGACGAACCCCCGCTGCAGGTTGGAACGAAGGAGTTTCGCCCTATCTGTTTCCAGGCAGTACATCCCGCTGTCCCAGCCTTTTTCGGGCAAGTCGTCACCTACAAATACCGGCAAATATTCATTCAATGTGTACATATCGGGGGCAAAGATACAAAATAAAGTGAAAAGTGAAGAGTGAAAAGTGAAAAATGTATCGTTTCAGACAATTTTTGTATTGTTTCAGATTTGGATTTGTGTAAATAACTATGTAATTTTGCAATCGAAATAGTAATCAAATAACAAAATCGTTTAACAACTAAAAATAAAAGCATTATGGACAAGAAGAAATCAATTGAGTCATTACAGTTTTTCGTAACCCATCTGGCAGAAGGTGCCATCGTTCACAAGCAGCAGGGTATGATCTTCAAGGCACAGGGCCTGACGAAGCTCGGCGAGAAGTACATCGGCCACTTTGGTGAGGAAATGGGCTGGGTAGAGAAGTTCACAGAGCGTATCCTCGACCTCGGAGGTGACGTTAAATTCGAGGGTATGAAGAGCCGCGAGCTCATCACCGATCCCATAGAGTATGTCAAGGCCGACCTCGCCATCCAGACGCCAGGTGTTGAGCTGCTAATGAAGTGCATGGAGGGCGTGAAGGACGATCCCACCACATACGACCTGCTGAAGGACTACCTGAAGGACGAGGAGGAAGACCTCTACTGGAGCCAGGGCGCAGTGGAACTCATTGAGAAGATTGGTACTCAGAACTGGCTGTTGCTGCAGCTGTAAGTTATTTCTCGCGGCATCGTATGGTGCTTCTGCACCTCGACGCAAATAAATTTTTTCTTCAAAACGGGACGGTGTAGCCGGAGTGACTGTTCTACGGATTCAGACACCACGCAAAGCCGTCCCTTCATTATCAAATCACCTAAAACTTTTGATTATGGCAAAGATGAAATGCCCCTGTAAGTACACTTACGATCCAGAGAAAGGTGATCCCAAGCAGGGAATACCTCCTGGAACCCAGTTTGAAGACCTGCCCGATACGTGGCGTTGTCCCCGCTGCAAGCGGAAGAAGGAGAAATTTGTACCTGTAGAAGAATAATCACGAAAAAATGATACTATTATGGAAATAAAAGCAGTAAAATTCAGACGTGACGGGTTCTATACCCAACCGTTCGTATTCGGTGGTGAGGAGGGAGCAGACAAATATGACAAGAACATCCGCTATCGTGGCAGCCTGCAGAACTACCTCATCGACACAGGTTCGGAAGTGATATTGGTGGATACAGGCTTACCTGCAGGGTTCCCTGAAGAATCGCCCGACGAGAAGTCAATGATCTACACAGGAAAGGACATCTGCACCTACATGGAAGCTTTCGCTGCCCTTGGCTACAAGCCAGAGCAGGTGACCAAGATTCTGGTTACCCACAAGCATGCCGACCATACAGGCGAACTACGCAGCTTCCCCAATGCGAAAATCTATGTGAATGCCGACGAAATGGGTGTGGAAGAGCTGAAGGATATTCCTAACCTTGTCCCAGTACAATTCACCGATGGTCCTTATCATAACTTCCCCGAAAGTCAGAAGATTTGTGACGGAGTGTGGTTCATCAAGGCAAAGGGACACACCAACGGCAATAGCCTCATTATAGCAGAGAATGAGGGCTTGTTCTACATGTTCGAGGGTGATGTCACCTATGTGGACGAAGCCTTGTATGAGAATAAACTGTCGGTGGTTTATGACGACCTGCCCGCAGCCCGTGAGACGCTGGACCGAGTACGTGAATTCGTCCGCAACAACCCCACCGTCTATATGGGTACCCACACCCCGCAGGGCTACGAGAATCTGGAGGCCAAGCGCGTGATGGACCTCGACGATCCCGTGCCAACGGTCTTAGCCGAAGTAGATTTCTCCAAGCAGGAGGCATCAGGTAAATATGTATGTTCCGTCTGCGGCTATGTCTATGACCCAGCTGAGCACGACGGTGTGGCCTTCGAAGACCTACCCGATGACTGGCGTTGTCCCCGTTGCAAACAGCCCAAGGAAAAATTCAATAAAGCATAGTGACACTACGCGATAAGTATCAGTTTACAAATGATCAATAACTCTTTAAACAACAAACGTAAGAAATATGAAAGAAAAGGTATTACAGGCCATGCGTGAGTTCGGTGCACCCGTCAACGCTGGCAAGATTGCAGAAATTACAGGTATCGACCGTAAGGAAGTGGACAAGGCTTTCGCTGAACTGAAGAAGGAGGGTGCCATCGTATCGCCCGTCCGCTGCAAATGGGAGCCAGCTAAGTAATGGCTTTGATTTTCGGATTACTCATCCCCCTGTTGGGAACTATGCTCGGAGCGGCTTTCGTCTTTCTGATGAAGGACGAAATGTCGTCCCGTTTGCAAAAAACATTGTTGGGTTTCGCTTCGGGTGTAATGGTGGCGGCATCAGTGTGGTCGCTGCTGATTCCATCGATGGAGATGGTAGCAGACAACGGGCGGTGGTCGGTTTTGCCTGCTGCCGTCGGTTTCCTTTTGGGTATGGGATTCCTGCTGATGATTGACGAACTGACGCCCCACCTGCATATAGGAACCGACAAGCCAGAGGGTCCTCGTTCAAAACTCTCTCGAACGGCTATGCTTGCCCTCGCCGTCACCATCCACAATCTACCTGAAGGTATGGCTGTGGGTGTAGTGTTTGCAGGAGCCGAGAATGGTGCAGCAGGCCTGTCGCTGTCCAGTGCGCTGGCAGTCAGCATTGGTATCGCCATCCAGAATGTACCTGAGGGTGCCATCATCTCCATGCCCATGCGGGCAGCTGGCAACAGCAAGTGGAAGTCATTCGTCATCGGCTCACTGAGCGGTGCCGTGGAACCACTCGGCGGGTTGGCAGTAGTGCTGTTGGCCTCGCTGATGACACCCGTTCTGCCCTACATGCTGGCCTTTGCTGCAGGAGCCATGTTCTACGTCGTTGTCGAGGAACTGATTCCAGAAGCCAATGAGGGCGAACACTCCAATCTCAGTACCATCGGTTTCGCCATCGGCTTCGTCTTGATGATGGTGCTCGATGTAGTACTTGGTTAGTTTCTCATAAATAATCACAAAAGATTCCTCCGTATCACCACGATATGGAGGATTTTTCGTATATTCGCAGCAAAATCCAGAAATTCAAAACAATTTAGTATTATGCAAGGAAACTTTTCTTATTACAATCCCACCAAGCTCTATTTTGGTGATGAGTCTTTGAATTATCTCAAGGACGAATTGAAGAACTATGGTCCCGTCGTGCTGCTGAACTATGGCAGCGGCAGCGTGAAGCGCAACGGCATCTACGATCAGGTGGTCGCCATTTTGAAAGAGGCAGGCAAAACCATCGTGGAGAATCCCGGTGTGATGACAAACCCGACGCTTGAGAAGTTGCACGAGGGCGTGAAGATCGCCCGCGAGAACAATGTCGATTTGATTCTCGCGCTCGGTGGCGGCAGCGTCTGTGACTACTCGAAGGGCGTGGCGGCATCGGTATTTTATGATGGTGACTACTGGAATCAGTTCTGGCTCCAACAGCAGAATCCGCCTATGGACCAAAAGATTCTGCCCGTGGGCTGCATCCTGACGATGGCTGGCACAGGGTCTGAGATGAACGGCGGCTGCGTGATTACCGATGCCGAGAAGAACTTCAAGGTAGGCCATGTGTTCGATGACCGACTGATGCCGAAGTTCTCTATCCTGAACCCTAAGTTCACGATGACTGTACCCCTTGACCAGATGAAGGCTGGCATCTACGACATTATGAATCACATCATGGAGCAGTACTTCTCAGACTTCGACGACAACACCAGCGATTACCTCTCTGAAGGCTTGATGCGTGGACTCATCGTGGCTTCACGTGCTGCCGTGAAGAATCCGCAGGACTACGAAGCCCGCTCGAACATCATGTGGACAGCCACCTGGGCGCTGAACACGCTGCTGAAGTGCGGCAAGACGCAGGACTGGATGGTGCACATGATTGGTCACTCTGTAGGTGCCTGGACGCACGCGCCTCACGGCTACACCCTCGCTGCCGTTTCGATGGCCTACTACCGTCGCGCCATGCAGCCCGGTCTCGCCAAGTTCGTTCGCTTCGCCAAGAACGTCTGGGATGTCTGCCCCGACGGCAAGACCGACCAGCAGGTAGCCGAGGAAGGTCTCGAAGCCCTGAAAGCCTGGATGCAGGAAATCGGTTTGCCCCTGACCATCAGCGAACTTGGTGCTACTGCCGACATGATTCCCAACATCACCCAAGGCACCATCTGCTATCCCGCAGGTTATATGGACCTGAAGCCCGAGGACATCACGGAGATACTTCAAGAGAGTCTTTAAATATTATATAAACAAATACGATTATGAACATTCTGATTCTACAAGGCTCACCACGAGCAAACGGCAACACCGCATGGATGGCGGAAGAGTACAAGAAGGCTGCCGAGGCAGCAGGTCATCAGGTTACACTGGTCAACGTATCGAGAAAGAAGATTGCAGGCTGTCTGGCTTGCGAGTACTGTCATAAGGGAGGGCACCAGGGCAATGGTGCCTGCATCCAGAAAGACGACATGCAGGAACTCTATCCGCTGATGGCAGAAGCAGAAGTGCTGGTACTGGCTGCACCCATCTACTACTTCACGCTCTGCGCACAGATTCAAACTCCCATTCAGCGAATGTACTGCGTGAACAGTCCAGCTAAAGTGAAGAAGATGGCTCTGCTGATGTCATCCTATTCGCCTAATGTTTATGATGGTGCACTCGCTGAGTTCCGCGACATCTGCAACTACTGGAAAGTTGAGAACATGGGCTACGTAAGTGCCAAGATTGACGAGCAGAAGACAGATGCCACTCTGAGCAAGATTCAGGCATTAGTGGAGAAACTGTAGCTGATGAAACGATTCACATTGACAGTTGGGCCAATCAAGAAGCCATCGACAAGCATCATGCCACGCCCATGATGGATACCATCGCCAAGCTTCGCGAGAAGTATGACCTCCACATGACGGTGGAACGTTATACTGCTGTTGAAACACCAGAAACGGAGAACCAGTTTATCAGGAAATAGTGTAGATGAAAAAGATTATAAACCCTTGGCGCAACCATCCTGAATACAACTGCTTCGGCTGTTGTCCTGAGAATCCAATCGGACTTCACATGGAGTTCTATGAGGATGGAGATTATATCGTCAGCAAATGGCATCCTGAAAAGAATTATCAAGGCTGGGTGAACACCATGCACGGCGGTATACTGAGCACCTTAATTGACGAGGTTTGTGGATGGGTTGTCACCCGTAAGCTACAGACAAGCGGTTATACCGTACAGCTGAATGTGAAGTTCCGCAAGGCTGTCTCTACCACAGAGCCTGAGCTGACCATACGGGCTAAAGTCACGAAACAAGTTCGGAACCTGGTGTATATCAATGCCGAGATAACCAACTCGAAAGGCGAACTATGCAATGAGGGTGAAGTGGTCTATTTCCTGATGAATCAGGAGAAAGCCAAGGAAATGGGATTCATTCATTGTGAAGTTGAAGATGAATCGAATGAACAGTGAGAGCCATCAAAACATGTTTTAGATGGCCGAGTCGTGATTGAGATGGACAAAGTCAATAGCAAGATGGATCCGATGGGAAGAGCCATTGCCGAATATCACAAGAACAAAAAGGCAAGCAAGCTCAGAGTGTTCTCCCCAATGTTTGAGGAGGATGAGATACCTTTGACCACTCTATTCCGCAGCTATGAATCAATGCCAGAGATAGAACGTAAGGCTCTGGATATGGCAAACGGAAAAGTGCTTGATGTCGGAGCTGGATCTGGCTGTCATTCACTTGTTCTCCAAGAGCGTAGCTTGGATGTGACTGCTATTGACATTTCTCCATTATCTGTTGAGACCATGAAAGAGCGAGGGGTCAAGAAGGTCATCGAACAAGACTTCTTTACCTTGGAAGGACAATATGATACCATCCTGATGCTGATGAATGGTATTGGCATTGTGGGAACCTTGGAGCGTATGCCAAAGTTCTTCAAGCAGCTCGACACTATTCTGGCTCCTGGAGGTCAAGTTCTCTGCGATTCATCGGATATCAGCTACGTTTTCGAGGATGAGGAAGGCATGATAGATATTCCAAACGAAATGGACTATTACGGTGAGCATAGCTTCCGAATGCAATACAAGGACACCATCGGAGAACCCTTTGACTGGCTCTATATTGATGCTGATACCCTGAAAGAGAAAGCAGGGAGATATGGATATGCGGTCGAGGTGGTGGCCGTAGGTGAACATTACGACTTTTTGGCGAGAATTACAAAGAAAGAATGAGCTTCATCAAGTACATAGCAGACGAGAACCACTACAAGGAAGTCCTGTCTTTGGTGGGTAAAGCCAAACAGACGGTGTGGATTGGGACGGCAGACATTAAAGACCTGTATGTTGATGACAAGCCATTCCTTGCACTGATTGCCTCCTTACTGAAGAAAGGCATAGAGGTCAGGTTGATTCATGCCAAGGAACCAGGAACTGCTTGGCGGGAGGATCACGAGAAGCATCCTATCCTCTATGACGGCATGGAACGTGTGCTATGTCCGAGAGTCCATTTCAAACTCATCATCATCGACAGTACCATTGCTTACGTCGGATCAGCGAACCTGACAGGTGCAGGCATGGGCATGAAATCGCCTAAGAAAAGGAACTTCGAGGCTGGCATCCTGACCGATGACCCAGAAATGCTTGAAGCAGCCATTGAGCAGTTCGATAATGTATGGATCGGCAAGTTCTGCAAGGACTGTGGCCGACGTGAATATTGTGCAGACCCTATAAAATAGCATCAAATGCAGATAATAAGAGCAACAAAGACAGCAGAGCAAGCCGGAGCCTACTATGTCCGCATACAGGCAATGGCACGTAAGCACCAGATTACGCTGTATGCTGAGTTTGACGAGCATGACACGCCAGAGACCAAATATATTGTAGTCGTTGATGACTATCTTCCAGTAGCCACTTGCCGGTTGTATGCCATAGACAATGAACGCGTTATGCTTGGCCGGATAGTCGTTCTGCCAGAATATCGTCATCAGGGACTTGGAACGCTTGTAGTTCAGGAGGCTGAGAAGTGGGCTAAGGAACTGGGCTTTACGACTGCTGTTTTAGAGAGCCGAGACAACAAGACCCATTTTTATGAAACGATGGGTTATGTTGCAGACTACGCACAGAAGATAGTCGGTGAAACCTTTACTTGTTATCGAATGGAGAAATATTTGGGTTAGAATCCCCCTAGCACCTCAATCACCTTAACCCAGTCCGTTTCTGGCTCGAAGCCGAACTTGTCGTCTATCCCCACATTGAAATAGAGCTTTACTTCGAAGTTCTGGAAACTCGTGTTGCCCACTTCAGGATTCTCGTTGGCATAGTCGAAATGGATACCCTCTTCGGCAAAATGGCTCCTGTATTCGGCCATCTTCTCAGCATAACATCCACTCCAAAGTATCAGGCAAATGTCTTCGCGGTTGGACATCAGCTGCAGGGCCTCCTTTGAATAAGGATAGTAGTCGTAGGTCTCCTCATTCTCATAACAGGCCCGGATGATTGTGTCGTGAATATCCACGACTACGTAGATTTTCTCCCAGTTCTTCTCAATCTTGCGGTTGAACGCCACTTCAAATGCCTTTGCGATATCCATATCAAATATTATTAGCTCTCAAAACTATGATGCAAAGATAGCGAAAAATCAGCAATCCGCAGCCATTCAGGGTACAGATTTAAATGAATTTAGGCAAATTAATATGCACAGTTTCTGACGACAGCCATTTCGATGTTCTCAAGGATATACCCTTTCCACAGTTGTTAGTTCTAAAACTAAAAGACTTCCTAAAGAGGTTACAGGAAGGGGTACTATCATTATAAGGTTTTGAATTCACAGGGCGGGAAGCTGAGACCGAGGATTTCGGCATAGCTTCCCGCCCTGTATTTAGTTATTACTCTCTCAAATAGCTGTCATTCGGAACTACAGCAGTCTTATAATCTCGGAGTTTCCTTATCAAATAGCCAGAAGAGACTTTCCTTAATACAACCACTTTGTCGTTTGCAAACACATGAGTAAAGTCTGCATCATTGTTATATACATATTCGAAATTAGAAATAGCATCTTTGCTGCCATTTCTTGCCATAGCATCAATCATCGCGTTTGCAGCATCCTCTGTTGATGGAGCATAAATATCCTTTGTAATTGTATAAACAGTGGTGCTATCTGCTTTAATTCTATCACTTCCCTTTGCGAAATATCCAATTGCAAGTAGCAAAGCGATGATGCCGACAATTATCAAGCATCCATACTTTTTGAGATAGTTTTCACTTCTTCCAATGGGCTTCAACGGATTTGCGAATTCTTGATTACAGATATTGCAATGCAGATAGTAATCATTCCTGAACTTATCAGGCAATGTAAGTTGGCTTCCACAATTAGGACATTGTATCAGTATGGTTTTAACTTCCCTAACTGACGAATTCTTTTTGGAAATATTACGAACGTTATTTCCGTTCTCCACTAATTCTGCAGGGTTCTCCTGTCCGCAATGCTTGCATACAGCTGCATCTTTGGCAACGAACTTTCCGCAATTCTTACATTTATAAGCCATATAAAATTTAGTTTTAAGGAATTGTTATTGTCATATCTTCATTGTCTTGGCTCCAGTCGCCAGATGTCACCCATCTGCTGACATGTATAGTTTTGCCCGAGTTTATTGAGTTCAAAACAGATTGTATGTAGAGTTTTTGGAGGTCGTTTTTACCAGCCCCAAATATGCTATAGTCATCATAATGGCCATTGTCAATACCCAATCCTGCTTTAAGTACTTCATCAAGGACTGGGCCTCCTGATTCAACCATGGTTTTTTTTCCATCTACAACCCCATCGTCTATAAATGCATCACGGCGAATATTAAAGCCATTTATCTCGATATAATTGCTAACGCTATCCGTCTTCATCAATGAGACAGGCTTGTCTAATTCATCCATGCCAATGTATAAGCCATAAAATCCTACGGTAAGAATTCCCAATAGGAGGCCAATCGCTAAAACTTGCGTAATGACTTTTCTTGTCTTTCCCATAGAATTATTCGCTTATTAACCATATATAGCCATCAGCACGACAGAACAGATGCTGATACTTGTTCAGCCGAGCACTAATTTGATTCACAGGAACGGGTTTCTTATCACCTCGTTCGTAAAGATGATGCCTATTGATATAATCAGCTACATCGTGTATGTGTTGCTTACCTCCGCCCAAATCATTGATGGCTTTTGTCATTGCCTCATGTAAAGTCATATCTGATGATGTTTCTATTTGTTCAGTAGTTAATCACAAGAATAGCGCAGCCCCGCCATAATCTCTCTCAGGCTCACCACAAGCCCCAAATACGCTATGGAGAAGTCTGCGCTATAAAGCGCGACCTCTGCGTATTTGGAATTTTGCTCGTTTTCTTTTCCGAGGTGGTGATTCGAGAGAGAAAGATGAGCAATATGTCTGTGCCTCTTGCGAAACACGGTGCAAATATATGAAAAATCTTCGAATAATAAAAGAAAAAAAGAGAAAAAAGATTCGTCTTTTGTGGATTTCTGGGCTTTGGAAATGGTTTTTTACCTACGAGGGCGGTTATAGTACGCACAGGACGTACTGCTAGTACGCTCCTTACGTACTGCGAGTGCGCTAACGACGTACTAAAACTTTCTCCGTATTCCTTTGGTGGTTTGCTCGTTTATTTGTAATTTTGCGGTCAGATATTAAAACGATTATGACAGAACAAGAGATATTCAGAGCGAAAGCCAAGGACGGCTATACCGTTTGCTTTGCAGAGCAGTGTCCTTTGAAAGAGCGGTGTCTGCGCTTTTTGGTGGGGCAGCAGATGCCTGACACCAAGAGTATGTATCATTGCGTGAATCCACACTATCAGGATGTGGCAACGGAGCAATGTCAGTTATTCCGCAATTCGGAGAAAGTGAAGTTTGCAAAGGGCATGAAGAATATCTTCAATGCCGAGATGCCTCGCAAGGTGGAGCCTTTTGTGCGACAAAAGCTCATCGGCAAACATTGTCGCACCTATTATTTCGAGTATCGCAGGGGTGCGCGACTTATTCCCCCTGCCGTTCAGGAGGAAGTGCGCAGCCTTTTCCGCGAAGCTGGCTGGAACGAAGAGGTCCACTTTGATGGCTATGTAGAGGATTATGATTGGTAATAAACATAATTAGAATATGAAAGAGATTAACTATAAGGAAATGAAGTTCAATCCGTTCAACCTCATTGGTGATGAATGGATGCTGGTGACTGCTGGTAACGAGCAGTCGGGGTGTAACACGATGACGGCCTCTTGGGGGCACCTCGGATGCCTGTGGGGACACAATGACCCGACAGCCGTCATCTACTTGCGCCCTTCGAGATATACCAAGAAGTTCGTGGATGAAGAGCCGTATTTCACGCTCTGCGTCATGGATAAGTCGTTCAAGAAGCAGATGGCTTATCTCGGCAGCGTTTCAGGACGTGACGAGGATAAGATAGCCAAGACAGGCCTTACTCCCGTCTATGCTGATAATTCCGTTTATTTCCAAGAGGCCAAGTTGGTGCTGGTCTGCAAGAAGCTATATACAGCAGAGCTTCAGGAAAGCGGCTTCCTCTATCAGGACACCATCGACGAGAGCTATCCCCTGCGCGACTTCCATACCATGTACGTCGGAAAGATCGAGAAGGTTCTGGTACGTGATGATGAGTATCTGAAATAATATGATTGATTACGGATTAAAGGACAGAGTGGCCCTGATTACTGGAGCGAACAATCCACAGGGCATTGGAGCAACCACAGCGTTTGCTTTCGCACGTGAAGGAGCAAAGGTGGTTTTGGTCTATAAGAGAATCCCAAGGCCCTATGACGTGACTAAGACTGACAGGAACGGAGCTGACAGGTATTTCCAGGCTAATGCAGGAAATGCTGATATTGTGGAAAGCAAGCTTCAGGAAATGGGTGCTGACTACCTGATCATCGAGAGCGACATCTCTAATGAAGACGCCGTAAAGGAGATCTACGCGGCCGCTCTGGAACGATACGGAAGAGTTGACATCTTAGTGAATAATGCAGCCGATGGCGATATGGACGGACTTGATACCATCGAGAAAATCACGCAGGATGTTATCGACGACACTTTTGCCGTCAATGTCCGTGGAAGCATTCTGATGACAAGTCACTTTATTAAGAATCGAGGCAATTACGGCAGAATCATCAATATCTCAACCGATGCATCGCAAGTCTTTGCCGGTCAGATTACCTACGGAGCGAGCAAAGCTACTTTGGAAGCACTCACCCGCAGTATCGCCCTTGAAGTCGCAAAGTACGGCATTACCGTGAACGCTGTGGCTCCTGGTCCGACTCAGACAGGATGGATTGACAATGATTTCGCAAAAGAAGTCATTCCAATCATTCCGATGGGTAAACTGATCCAACCGCAGGATATTTCAGAAACCATTCTGTTTTTGGCAAGCGAACAGGCACGGATGCTTACAGGACAAGTCATAAAGGTATCTGGTGGGCATGCACTTTAAATTAGAAAATGCTTAGAGACTTCATCGCCATCGACTTCGAGACGGCCAATCAGGAACCGTCGAGTGTCTGCTCCGTTGGAGTGGTCATGGTTCGTGACGGACAGATTGTGGACTCATTCTACAGTCTCATTCAGCCTGAGCCGAACTACTATAATTATTGGTGTCAGCGGGTACATGGCATCTCACAAGATGACACTGAGGAGGCACCAGTTTTTTCCAAAGTGTGGCAACAGTTGGAAGAACGTATAGTCGAGGTATATTTCTCAAATCAAGTGACTGATGATATAAGATACCAAATAGCTACCCTACCCTTTGTGGCTCATAATGCCCGTTTCGATGAAGGCTGTCTGAAGGCCGTATTCAAGGTGTATCAGATGGACTACCCCGACTACCGTTTCTACGATACCCTGACAGCATCTCGTAGACAGTTCGGGCAATCGCTGCCCAATCACCAGCTGCAAACCGTTGCCGTTGCCTGCGGCTACGACCTACAGAACCATCACCATGCCTTGGCCGATGCCGAAGCCTGTGCCGCGATAGCACAATATTTGTTATAAGAAATCGTCCGTTAATCACATTTCCGTGCAGAATATCCCAAATATTTGGCAGAAACAGTAATAATCTGTACCTTTGCGGCGTCAAATAATTGATAATTGTAATGATAAAACAAAATACGAATATGACAAAAGAAGAATTATTTAAGATGATGAACGAACATCCTGTGATGTACGTTGCAACGAATGAGAATGGACAGCCTCATGTACGTGCTATCCTAATGTTTAAGGCTGATGCCGATGGCATCGTGTTCCATACGGGAGTAACCAAGGATCTCTATCGGCAGTTACTAGCTGACCCTCGCTCAGAGGTGTGCTTTGCCTGTGGCAAATATCAGGTGAGAGTGGAAGGCAAGTTTGAACTCGTAGAGGAAATGGCTCTGAAGGAGGAAATCGTCAATCACCCCTCACGCAAGTTCCTGAAGCCTTGGAGAGAACAGCAGGGCGACGAAGCGTTCTTCGGATTCCTGAAGGTGTTCCGCATGCAGCATGGTAAGGCTCATGTGTGGTGTATGGAGGATAATTTCAAGCCCAAAGAGTACATTGAACTGTAAGATATGAAGAATTTATGAAGGTTTTTATCGTATATTGCCATCCGTCAGAGGATTCGTTTACAAGGAATGTACGCGACGCATTCATCAAAGGAATTGTTGATTCCGGTAATGAATACGATATGTCTGATCTGTACAAGATGAATTTCAAAACAGATATGTCTGAGAAGGAGTATCTCAGGGATTCGAACTATAGCACCGAGCCTGGTTTGGAAAGCGATGTCCTTGCTGAACAGACAAAGATAAACTCAGCAGATGCCATTGTATTTATCTATCCAGTATTCTGGACTGAAGCTCCTGCTAAACTTGTGGGATGGTTTGACCGTGTCTGGTCATATGGTTTCGCTTATGGCGATAAAACTATGAAGGTACTCGACAAAGCTTTGATTCTCTGTACTGCCGGAAAGCATTTAGATGACTTGGAGAATCTAGGGTTTCTCGACTGTATGAAGAAAGTCATGCTTGGCGATAGGCTATTCAACCGGGTAAAAGAGTCTGATTTTATAGTTTTCGATGGAATGTCAAAGGCACGTGATTCCAGAAAGACAAACTGGGACAAGTA